>Ga0207657_10000271_pt1 | contig 55055 bp, 54 predicted proteins | sample KBSC33metaG_FD_184316 | JGI IMG/M metagenome (GOLD analysis project Ga0207657, IMG submission 184316) | Corn rhizosphere microbial communities from Kellogg Biological Station, Michigan, USA - KBS C3-3 metaG (SPAdes) (version 2) | ecosystem: Host-associated > Plants > Roots > Rhizosphere > Soil ... | reverse complement strand
CAGGCCATCGTCGGGCCGCCTCTCCGGCGGCCCGACGACAGACACGAGTGTTCCTCCGGCCCGGATCAGACCCGCGGACCGCTGCCCGATCTCGCCGCCGATGACGTCGAAAACCAGGTCGACGCTGCCGACGTCCTCCAGGGCTTCGTGCTCGAGGTCGACGAACTCCTGCGCGCCGAAGTCGAGCGCCGTGCGACGGTCGGCGGCGCGGCCGGTGCCGATCACGTAGGCGCCGGCCTCAACTGCGAGCTGCGTCACCATCGACCCGACTGCGCCGGCCGCGCCGTGCGCGAGGACGCTCTGCCCCGACTGAAGCCGGCCGTGCTCGAACAGTCCCTGCCACGCGGTCAGGCCCGAGATCGGCAGGCTCGCGCCCACGGTGAAGTCGACGTCGCCCGGCAAGGCCGCGAGATTGCGTGCCTCGACGGCCGCGTACTCGGCCAGGGTGCCGTCGCGACTCCAGTCGGTGAGGCCGAACACCCGCTGTCCCACCGAGAGTCCCGCCGTGCCGTAGCCGAGAGCGGTGACCACTCCGGCCAGCTCGTGCCCAGGGATCGACGGTGTTCGGTCACGGTCGAGGCGATCGGCCCAGGTCGACGGCCACGCCAACTCGGTCGGGACGAATCCCGACGCATGAATCCGAACGACGACATCGTTTATCGCCGCCTGCGGCTCGGGCCGCTCCACGAGCTTCATCCCGCCCGTCCCCGCAGCCTGGTCCGTCACCACGATCGCCTTCATCGTCAGCCTCCCTGTGTCGAGTGCTCGCGGCGGCCGATTGGGACTCTGTCAGACCCCGCTCGGATCGGATGTCGGGATGTATCCGCTGCGACTGCACACGCGCTGCAGGGCGGCCCGGCGGCGACGGTCGTCTCGCCGCCGGACCGCGCTGCAGGCGAGTCAGGCGTGCTGGACGGCGACGGCGCGTGCCGGCTCGCGCCTGCCGCGAGCGAGGGCGATGCTGACAACGGCCAGCCAGGCGAAGTACAGCAGCTGGGAGAACTGCCCGGCGCCGTCGAACGACAGGGGCGTGAACACGAGCGTGTAGGCGACGATCGCGAGGGCCGACCACGCGATCGCGCGGCGGCCTGCCTGAAGCGCGAGGATGCCGGCTGCCGCGAGGAACGTCGCCGTGAACATCCAGGTGCCGACGTAGATCGCCTCGCTCGCTGCCACAAGCGTCTTCGCGGAGTCCATTCCGATTCCGTGGCCCGCACGGTAGGAGATCACGTTCATCAATGCGAGCGCGACGAGACCGCCGCCGGCGTTCGCGGCAGCCGCCAGCCGGATGACGGAACCGAGCATGCCCCCGCCGAGCCGGTCGGAGAGCCAGACGGCGAATGCAAGGAAGAAGCCGATGCTGAGCAGCTCCATGTACGCGCCGGCCCAGACGCCGGTGCCGACCGGCGTGGCGATCGCCCTGGCGATGGCGGCATTCGAGTTCCCAACAGTCAGGTCGTGCGTCTTCCCCGTCGCCATCGAGAGGAAGGTGCCGCCCAGCTCGAGAACGACGAACGCGATGCCGCTGAGGGCGAACCACCGGTCGTGCAGACGTTCGGTCATGTCGTGTCTCCTTCGCGATTGCTGACACGGCCGACGCTAGGGGCGGGATCGCGCAGCGTCGTCGGCACGCGAGGCGAACGCAGGTAGCCCTGCAGGGTGATCTTTCAGCGCCTCGACTCATCCCAGCGCTTGATGACAGTCGCGGCGCAGAGCACTAGCCTTCTCCGCATGCGCTCGCTCACCCTCCGCCTCCCGCGCCTCAGGCTCGACCCGGATCGGGTCGACCTGGTCGTGGCGGTCGTGCTGACGGTCACCGCCCAGGTCGAGGTCTGGGTCGCCAACGAAAACCACGCCGACCGGAACCGGATCGTCGCGACGGCGGTCTCGCTGCTCGCCACCGGCTCGATCGGAGTACGACGCCGCTGGCCGTTCGCCGTCGGCGTCGCAGTCGGCTGGGCCGTCTCGCTCCAGCTCGCCTTCTGGGGCGACCCGCAGATCTTGTCCGCGTCGATCGCCTATTTCTTCGCGCTCTACGCCCTGACCGTCTGGACGCCGTCGCGCCGCTTCGGCCTCGGCGTCGGCCTCCTGCTGCTCGGCTTCCTGCCCGCCGCGCTCGGCCCGCGCGGCGCCGGCAGCGGCGCCGTCCTCTTCACGGTCGTCACGCTCGCGGTCATGCTGCTGATTCGGCGCGTGCTCGGCGACCGTGAGCGCCGGATCGAGCTGGCCGAGCGGGAGCGGGATCTCGCCGCACGCGAGGCGGTCGTGGCCGAGCGGGCACGGATCGCTCGCGAGTTGCACGACGTCGTTGCGCATTCCGTCAGCGTGATGGTCGTGCAGGCGCAGGCCGGACCGCGGCTGCTCGCCGAAGCTGACCGGTTGCGCGAGACGTTCCGCTCGATCGAAACGACCGGTAAGGAGGCGCTCGTCGAGTTGCGGCGTCTGCTCGGCGTCCTCCGCGGAGGCGAGGAGCACGCGGCGACCGCGCCACAGCCGGGCCTCGGGTCGCTGGAGACGCTGCTCGGGCAGGTGCGCGAGGCGGGCCTGCGCGTCGACCTGCGCGTCGAGGGCGAGCAGGTTCCGCTGCCGGCCGGCGTCGACCTCTCCGCCTACCGGATCGTGCAGGAGGCGCTGACCAACACGCTCAGGCACGCCGGCCGGGCCGAGGCGGAGGTGATCATCCGCTACGACGCGGCGGCGGTCGAGCTCGAGATCCTCGACAACGGGATGGGGCCGCACGCACGCGCGAACGGCGCCGGACACGGGCTCGTCGGGATGCGCGAGCGAGTCGCGCTCTACGGCGGGCTGCTCGAGGCCGGCAGTCGCAACGGCCATGGCTTCACCGTCCGAGCGCGACTGCCGCTCGCCGTCGGATGATCCGCGTCCTGATCGCCGACGACCAGGCGCTCGTCCGCACCGGCTTCCGCGTCATCCTCGACGCCGAGCCCGACCTCGAAGTCGTCGGCGAGGCCGGTGACGGGCGCGAGACGGTCGAGCTCGTTCCGCAGAAGCGCCCGGACGTGGTGCTGATGGACATCCGGATGCCGAACCTCGACGGGATCGAGGCGACACGTCGTCTGACCGTGCTTCCGCGGGCGCCGCGCGTGCTGATGCTGACGACGTTCGACCTCGACGAATATGTCTACGAGGCGCTGCGCGCCGGCGCCAGCGGCTTCCTGCTCAAGGATGCAGGCGCCGACGAGCTGCTGCACGCCGTGCGCGTGGTCGCCGCCGGCGAGGCGCTGCTGTCACCCTCGATCACGCGGCGACTGATCGCCGACTACGCGCGCCGGCCGCCGGCGAGCGAGCAGCCGGCCGCGCTCGCCGATCTGACACCGCGCGAGCTCGAGGTGCTGCGCCTGCTCGCGCGCGGCCTCTCGAACGGAGAGATCGCGCGCGAGCTCGTGCTGGGCGAGGCGACCGTGAAGACGCACGTCGCGCGCGTCTTCCAGAAGCTCGACCTGCACGACCGCGCGCAAGCAGTCGTGCTCGCCTACGAGACCGGGCTCGTCATCCCCGGCGACGCCGTATAGCGCTACTGCGTACCGCATCTTGGGATGTTGCTTGCTCGGGATGCAACGGGGGCTACGTTCGGGTGAGCAGCCGCATGAGCGCCACACAGCGCCCGTCGCTGAGGGGCGGGGCCGAGTTGATGCTCACCTGGACGACGCCCGCGGCGTACTGCGCGAACAGGTCCTTCGCATGGCGGTGGATCGCCGCGAACGAGTGCGTCTCGAGCAGGGCCTTGGAGGCCCCGGGGACGGCGATCTTCCGCGTCACGTCGCCGTTCGCCGCTCTCCCCGGCTTCGGCACGAGGTACTCCATGTAGCCCGTCGGGTGCGTGTCGAAGAGGATCGTCACGCTGCCGTCGAACGTCGACCACGTGCAGTCCTTGCCGGAGAAGCGGGCCTTCGCGATCTTGGCACCGACGGCCTTGGCGACCGACCCGACGCTCGCGGCCTTGCACTTGTCGTAGCCGTGCTTGAAGAGATTCGCCGGCGGCGCCGACACGGCGGCCGGTACGACGGCGAATGCCGCAACGACGGCAAGCGCTGCGAGTCCTCTGTGCATGGTCCTCCCTCTCTCCCGGCGAGAGAGCCTCATGCGCCCTCGCAGTTGTAGCCGGCCGCGTAACAGACGTAGCCGCCCTTCTTGCTCGAGCAGCAGTCGGTGATCACGTTGCAGCAGATGTCGCCGCACGCCTTCTCCTCCAACTGGTCGCACTTCGGAGGCGGTGGCTTCGGCTTCGTCGCTCCGCCGGGGTACTTGTCCGGGTCGCCGCACTCCGATCCGCGACACGCGAGCGAGGCCCGGTGGTAGGTCAACTCGCCCGACCCAAGACACCCCGCGTACTCGGCGCGCGCAAGGTACCCGAGCAGCACCGCGCCGCCGGCGTTCCCGAACGTGGCGTTCCCCAGCATGCCCAGCTGTGCCCCGTGGAGCACGCCGGCGCAGGTTGCGATCATGTCGTTCCACCGGTTCCGGGCCGCGTTCTGACACGGGACGAAGCACGGCTCGCGCTCGGTCGCCCATGCACGCGGGACACGCACGGCCGGAACGAGCAGCGCGCTGCCCGCGACGAGTGCCGCCTTGAGTGCGGCCCGACGGTCCCGCGGCCGTGAGAGCGCGTCGAACCAGTGCTCGCTCACCGGCCGGCCTTCAGATCGGCAAGACCGCTCTTCCCCAGGCGCGCGGCATTGCGGTGATGACGCCGCATGGCGGCGATCGCGGCGGTGACGACGTCCTCGTCGGTCGCCGTCAGGCCACGATGCCACGCTCCGAACGCTGACGCGAGCTCGGCGAGCGCGGCGGCAAGGTTGTGTTCCGCCCGCATCCCGGTCTGCAGCCGGTTGAGACGATCTCGCGCCTTCAGCGTCTCGGTCTGGAGCCCGAGGAGCCGCTGGGGCCACTCGGGAAAGACGCGGCCGCTGTTGACCTTGCGCGCCGTGCGGTCGAACGTGTCGATGCTCGCGAGGTGGTCGCGGACGGCGCGGTCGACCGACGCGACCGCGTCGTTGATCGCCTTCACCTTCCGGCGCTGCGCAGGCGTCAGGCCGCGCGGCTTCAACGCGCTCACGCGACACCTGCGAGCAGCTCGGAGACCGCGCGACGGCCCTCGACGGGGCCGGCGGCAACGCGCCCGTCCGCTCCCACGAGCACCGCAGCCGGCGCGCCGTAGAGGCGGTAGCGCTCGGAGACCTCGAACCCGTCCTGGAGCAGCACGCGGGCCAAGCCGTGCTCCTCCGCACGGGCGCGGTTCAGCGAGACGTCGCCGGCGCTGATCATCTCGACGGGAATGCCGGGACGCCTCTGCGCGGCGGCGAGCGCCGGCAGGAGCGGCGTGCAGTGCGTGCACCCGGGGTCGCTGAAGACGAGCAGCACTCCCAACCGGGGATCGAGAACGTCGTCGAGCGTCGTCGGCGTCCCGTCGAGGTCGGCGACGGCGAACGGCGGCGCCTCCGCCCCGACGTCGAGCCCGCGCGGGTCGCCACCGTCGCCCTCGAGCGAGGCCACCCGCGCGAGCAGGCGCCCGTTCTGCGCGAAGAGCTGCCAGGAGAACACCGCCTGCGCGGCGACGACGCCCGCGACGAGCGCGAGAGCTGCACGCATGCCGAGCCACTCCGTCGGGAGGGCGTGTCCTCCACCGCCGGCCGCGATGGCAACCGCGACCGCCAGGAGGCCGGCATTCCGGGCGAGCGCACGCGGACGGACCGGGGTCGCGCGGCGGGCGCCGAAGCAGTTGCACTCCGCCGGCTCGCCGCGGCGCAAGAGCCGGAGCAAGGCAGCGCTGAAGAGGAGCAGCAGGGTGCCGGCGGCCGCGGCCGCGGAGCGCGCCGACGCCGCAGGAACGAGCAACGCGGCCACCGCGAGCTCGAGAGCCGGGACGGCGAGCGCGACGACGCGCGGTGCCGGCGCGCCGAGGCCGTCGAGCAGCGCACGGAACCGGTCGACGTCGCGCAGCTTCGCGATCGCCGCAACGGCGAAGACCGCTGCCAGCCCGAGTCGTAGAGCGAGCAGCGCCCAGCTCATCCTTGCCGTCCGCTTGAATCTCCTACACGTTCCACAGAGCCCCCAGAAAATTGAATAGGGTTGTACCCTAACAGATATGTCGGGAACCGCAAAGCGCCGCTATCACGCTCCCGCACGCGAGGAGTCCGCGGAGCGGACGCGGACGGCGATCGTCCGGGCGGCGAAGGAGCAATTCGAGGAGCGCGGCTGGTCGGCGGCGACGATGCGGGCGATCAGCGAATACGCAGGCGTCTCGCAGAAGACGGCCGAGGCGATCTTCGGGACGAAGGCTGCCCTCCTGCAGCGGGTCGTCGAGTTCGCGATCCGCGGCGACATCGACCCCACCCCTGTGAACGACCGGCCTCCGGCACGTGAGATGGAGGAGGCCGCAACCGCGGCCCGCTTCCTCCGCCTCCACGCGGCCCACCTGCGTCGCGTCCACTCCGGCTCGGCGCGGATCGCCGCCGTCGTCGAGCAGGCGGCGCTGTCGGATGCTGCGGCCGCCGCCCTCTGGGAGCAGATGACGCACAACCGGCGCGCCGGGACGACCTGGGCCACGAACCGGCTCCTCTCCAAACCGCGAACGGACCACCTCGACGCGGAAGACGCCTGGCGCGTCTTCTGGCTCGCGCTCGACTGGCGGACATACCGGACGCTCACCGACGACGGGGGGCTCGACGCCGACGGGTACGAGGCGTGGATCGCCGAGTACTACCGGCGGATGTTCGCCAGGCGCTGAGCGCGCGCAGGTCGCGATCCCCGACGACGGCGCCCCGGGTGACGGGTTCGCACAGGGCGCCCGACGTAATCGCCGCCGTGCTTCGTGAGCAGGAGCATTCCTTTGTTGCCGCTGTTGCGGTAGATCGAGTCGGCCTGGTTCGAGGTGTCGGGCGCTTCCGTGGACCGGACCCGCCCGCGGTCCGGAACGCCCAGGCTGTGAGGGTCATAATCGAGCGATGCCGCAGGGAACGTCGCTGGTCGGCAGGGCGGCCGAGCTCGCAGAGCTCGAGGGCGAGCGTCGCCGCGCGGCGTCGGGGGAGTTCCGTGTGGTGCTGCTTCTCGCCGATCCGGGAATCGGGAAGACCCGGCTCGCACGGGAGTTCCTGGCCCGGAATCGGCGCAGGGCGATCGGCCTGTCCGCGCGGGCCTTTCCGCTGGGTGCCTCGGCGTCGTTCGGCGTGTGGTCAGAGGCGTTCGAGCACCATTTTCGCGGACTTCCATCGGAGGACGTGACGCGGCTGTGCGGCGGGTATCTCGGCGATCTGGCAGCGCTGCTTCACAGCGTCGCGGCGGTCCGCGGCTCGGCTCCCGACCGCGAGCCACCGCGTGTGCGGCTGCTTCAGGGCCTTGCCGCTGCACTCTCCAACATCGCAGCACAGGCTCCCGTCGTCGTGTTGCTCGACGACGCGCATGCCGCCGACGCCTCGTCATGGGAGGCGCTCAGCTACCTGGCCCGCGCTCTTCCGCAGGCGCGCGTGCTGGTGCTCGTGGCGGCGCGGCCGACGGAGCTGGCAGAGAGCGTAGAAGCGATGCTCGCTGTCCACGGTCTGGAGCAGGATGCGATGCTACGAAGGCTGCGCCTTGATCGCCTTGGCAGCGACGCCCTCGACGACCTGGCGGCGGAGATGCTCGGCGAACGCCCACCGCCGCAGCTCGTCACCTGGCTCGAGCAGCGCTCCCGCGGCAACGCGCTCTTCGCGGTCGGTCTGCTGGAGGCGCTTCTGGACGAGGGCGCCGATCTGGCAGCACCCGTGCTACGACGGCTGCCGGAGGATCTGGCGGAGCGAATCGAAGCGCGGCTGCACGCGCTCGACGAACCTTCCGTCGCGACGCTGCAATCCCTCGCGGTCCTCAGTCGCAGCATCGAAATGCGCGCCCTCGCTGCGGTTACCGGCCTGTCAGCAGAGCGCCTCGCCGCGGTGCTCGAGCCGCTCGTGCGGTCTCAGCTCGTCACGGAAGCGCAGCACGGCAGGGACCTGAGCTATGAGCTTGCCCATCCGCTGCTGCAGGAGGCGATCTACCAGCGAATCAGCGAGGTCAGGCGGCGAGCATTGCATCGCCTGGCAGGTCGCGCGCTGCTGGGAGCGGCGCGGCTGGGCGAGGCTGCGCCCCACTTCGCACGCTCCGCCGAGGTCGGGGACGACGAGGCTATTCGGACGCTCCGCGACGCTGTGCGACAGGCCGAGGAGCGAGGCGCCTACCACGAGGCGCTGCTGATCCTCGACACCCTGGTCGAGCTCGTCCCGGCCGGAGACGAGCGCTGGCTGGACATCCTCCAGGCGTTGTCGTGGCAGGCGGAATGGGTGGTCGACCATCGCGCGGACTCACATGCTCGACTCGGGATCAAAGCGATGCGTGCGATCGAGGACGTTCTCACGCATACGGTCGATCCAGCCGCACGAGCGATGGTCAAATTCCGGCTCGCCAACTTCCTCGCCTGGGGACTCGCGGATCTGGACGCCGCGGAACGCGCGTGCGAGGAAGCGCGATCGCTCTTCGAGGAGGCTGGTGTTCCGTCCAGCGCACTGCTTGCCGAGAACGAGCTCGCCTGGATCCACGGCCTGAGGAACGTGTATCCAGCCATGCAAGCCGTCGCCGAACGAGTCGTCGCCTCGGCGGAGAAGGCGGACGATCGGTTCGCGACGATCCAGGCACTGACCGTTCTGGGACAGGCGTATTTCTTCCGGGGTCGTTTCGCGGAAGCCGAGGCCCCGCACCGGCGCGCTATCGCACTCGCCGAACAGGAGGGAAAGATCTACAGGCTCACAACGAGCCGCGCGCTCCTTGCCTGCTCACTCGCGTTCGAAGGACGGCCCGCGGAAGCAGCCGACCTCGTCGACGACGCCAAGCAGGTGCCCGAATGGCGCGAGACCCTCCTGCCGGAGTGGGAGGCGATCGTCCAGTGGTTCGCCGGCGACTTTCAAGCGGCGCTCGACAGCTCGCGCACCGCGACCGCCCAGCTCGTCGGAGAACTGGGCAAGCGCAGAGCACTTGGCGCGACGTTCGCCGCGCTCGCCGCGGTCGAGGCCGGCCGGCCCGCCGAGGCACGCGACCAGCTCGGCCGGGTTGGGGCCGCACTCGGCGGAGTCGACTTCCTCTGCGCGGGATTTACTGCCGCACATGCTCAAGCGCTGCTCGCCTGGTACGAAGGAAAACTGCCGGAGGCGCTCGTGGGGTTCTCGAAGGTCGCCGAAGATTGCATCGCAGTCGGTGCGGCACCATTCGCCGCGCTCGCCCTGGTCGAGCTTGCCGAGCTCGCGGCGGAGCTCGGCGATCCAGAGGCCGCAGCGGACGCTTCTCGCCGGCTTCACGCGATCGCAGACGAGATCGATCGTGACCTCTACCACGCGCTGGCGGCAATGGCTGCGGGATGGTCGGCACTCGCGGAGGGCTCGCCGGATCCGCACGCGGACGCCGCGCGCAGAGCGGTCGCGCTCCTCGCCTCATCCGATTGCCGGGGCTTCCGCGCACGCGCACTCGAGCAACTCGCGCGAGCACTCCTCACGACCGACGTCGAGGCTGCGCGGGAGGCTTTCGGTGAAGCGACGACGGAGTTCCGTGCAAGCGGCGCGCTCTGGCGCCTCGATCGTGTGCGGACGCTCAAGCACGAGCTCTACGGGCGCGGCCGCCCGACCGCAGACTTGCGGGGTGACGATCTCAGCCCACGCGAGAGACAGGTCGCGCGTCTGGCAATCGCCGGACTCACCGCACGAGAGATCGGCGAGCAACTGTTCATCAGCGCGCGCACGGTCGAAACGCACCTGGCCAACGTCTATGCCAAACTCGGCGTCCGCTCGAAGATCGAGCTCGTCGGCCGCGCGTCTGAACTCGCGCTGAATCAGTAACGCGACTCCGTATCTCTACGGATCACAGTCTGATGGCCGCGAGCCTAGCCTCGATGTCCAGCCGTCGTTGCCTCTCTGGCCGACGGCAGACCGAAGGAGGCAGTCTTGCGCGTACATCGTTTGAGAAGGAAGTGGCTTGCTGCGATCGTCGGGGTTGCCGTGTTCGGGACGTTCGCCGCCGCCGCACTCGGAACCGGATCGTTGTTCTTCACGACGACGCCCCTCGCGACCGGGAGCATGGACAACCCGATCCAGCTGAACAACGACCGGATCAAGTTGCAGACGAAAGATCCGATCGTGGTCCGCGTCGCATCGGTCGCCTTCGGCGCGGGGGGCAGCAGCGGGTGGCACCACCACCCGGGCTTCGTGGTTGCGACCGTGGCGACAGGATCCCTCACCTACGAGACGTCGGATTGCAGCCAGACGACGTACGGGCCGGGCTCCGTGTTCATCGAGAGCGGCGACGAGCCGGCACTGGCCACGAGCGCCGGGGGGGAGACGGGCTACCTGACCTACGTCGTGCCGAAGGTCGACCCGCTGGTCTTCCGGATCGACGACGCCCCGCCGGCGTGTGCGTCCGAGACATCGGCGCTCCGCCGCGAAGGCCGCTAGTTCCAAGAGGACGTCATGCCTTGTGCTCGGCTCGCTCGCTGGGCACAAGGCACGGCGCATGTGAGAATCACGCAGGCCCGCAGTCGTCTCAGGTGCCGACGCATGACCGCTATCGCCCCCGCCATCGAGCTCGACCCGGCAGCCGTCGCCGAGCTGGAACGTTCGTTCCGCGGCCAAGTCCTTCGCCCGGTCGACGTCGGGTACGACGAGCACCGTCGGGTCTGGAACGGCTCGATCAACCGCTTCCCTGCTCTGATCGCGCGATGTGCGGGAGTCGCGGACGTCAGGGCTGCCATACGCTTCGCACGCCAAACCGGTCTGCCGGCTGCAGTCCGCAGCGGAGGCCACAGCTTCCCCGGGCTCTCGGTCTGCAACGACGGGATCGTCATCGATCTCGGCTCGATGAAGGGTATTCGCGTCGATCCCGAGGCTCGCACGGTCAGAGTGCAGGCCGGGGCGCTGCTCGCGGACGTCGACCGTGAGACTCAGGAGTTCGGGCTCGCGGTGCCCGCCGGCGTCGTCTCGCACACGGGCGTCGCCGGGCTGACGCTCGGGGGAGGCATCGGCTGGCTCATGCGCAAGCACGGGTTGACGATCGACCAACTCCTCGCGGTCGATCTCGTCACCGCCGACGGGCAATTCGTCAAGGCAAGCGCGACGGAGAACACCGAGCTCTTTTGGGGGCTGCGCGGCGGGGGCGGCAACTTCGGCGTCGTCACCGAGTTCGAATTCCGACTCAACCCTGTCGGCCCGATCTTGCTTGCCGGCCCGATCTACTGGCGGATGGAGGACTCATCCGACCTCCTGCGCTTCTACCGGGACTGGATCGCTGAAGCGCCGGACGAGCTGACCACAATCGTCTTCCACCGGACTGCACCCTCGCTGCCGGCTGTGCCACCCGAGATACGGGGCAAGCTCGTCGTGATCGTCGGCTGCTGTTATGCCGGCGCTGTCGCCGACGGAGAAGAGGTCATCCGGCCCCTCAGGCAGTTCGGGTCGCCGCTGCTCGATCTCTGCCGGCCGATGCCCTTCCTCGCACTCCAGGCGATGCTCGACCCGTCGTTCATCCACGGCTGGCAGTACTACATCCGCTCCTGCGACGTCGCCGAGCTCACCGACGGCGTGATCGACATCACCGCCGAGCACGCCCTCCGTATGAGCTCACACCGGACGACCCTCCCGATCTTCCACCAAGGCGGTGCCATCCCGCGAGTCGGCGAACGCGAAACCGCCTTCAACGGACGAGCCGCAGGCCATGCGATCAACGTTGCAGCGATCACCGAGACAGCCGACGGATTCGACGAGGAGCGCCGGTGGGCGCAAGATCTCTGGTCGGCCCTCGCACCACACCACACGAGCGTCTACGTGAACTTCCTCATGGATGAAGGCGAGGAACGGATCCGCGAGGCCTACGGAGCCGAGAAACATGCCCGGCTCAAGGCTCTGAAGCGGCGCTACGACCCGGACAACTTCTTCCGGCTCAACCAGAACATCCCGCCGGACGATCGCGCCTGAGTAGAGCCCCACGGGACCGCGAAGCCGGCGCCGCACGATCGTCGTACAAGGATGGCACCTCGACGTGCGCGTCTACCTCGGAACGCTGCACCCGGCGAAGCGGCTGCTCCGCAAAGCCGCAAGCGGAGCTCGACCGCCTGCGCCTTCCGCGCTGATGGCTTTCAGCAGCGCAGAGCCGGTTCGACCGACGCTCGCCGCCGTCGGCGCTCGCTCAATGTGCCGCCGCCGGAGTCGGCGGGGTGACCCGGCTCGAGCTGTCGACCGGCGGCTCGTTCTCGCCCATGTCGAGTCGGAACGGCGGATAGGTGTCTGTCATCAGCGTCGCGTAGGCGGCGACGCGGAAGGCCCAGCGGTTCATCCCGAGCACGAAGTCGTAGAGTGATCTGGGGTAGCGGCCGGTGAAGAGCAGCACGATGCCGGCGAAGAGGACGAGCAGGCCGACGAGGCCGCCGCCGCCGTAGAGCCGGTCGATGCCGGCCTCGGCCCAGGCGCCGCCGACGAACACCGCGATCACGAGGTAGTGCGGGATCGCAAGCAGCCACCATTTGACGAGCACGAGCCCGCGCGAGAGCGATTCGGGGTAGGCGACCTCGAGCCGGGCCGGGTACTCGGGCACGTCCTTGAGCGTGAACGGCGGGTACCGGTCGGTGGCGAGGGCGCCGTAGCTGTAGAAGCCGACGCGCCAGGTCCAGCGCAGCACGCCGACGTTGAAGTCGAACAGGCCTCGCGGGTAGCGGCCGGTGAAGAGGATCGCGAAGAAGGCGATCACCGTCACGGCGACGAAGGCGATCCAGAGGAAGAGGAGCGCGACGAAGTGCGGGATTGCGAGCAGCCACTTGACGAGCCACAGCCCACGGCTGAGCCGCGGCGAGAGCTCGCCCGTGACCTGGAGCGGATACGGAGATGTGGTCGTTTCCATCTGGTCCTCTCTGTCGACGATCAGTCGACGGGTCCGGGCAGTGCCGCCGGGAGCTCCGGCACCGCCTCACGATGTGGAATGCGAAGGACGCTCCCGACCCACCTCGGCATCCACCAGTTCGCCTCGCCGAGGAGCTTCATCAGCGCCGGCACGAGCAGGGCACGGATGACCGTCGCGTCGAAGATGATCCCGGCCGCCAGCCCGATCGCGAGCGACTTGACCTCGTAGCCAGGGGTCGACGAAAGCACGAGGAACGCGAACATGAGGATCAGTGCGGCGCTCGTGACGAGCTTGCCGGTCCTTGCGAGACCGAGCTCGATCGCCTTGCCGGTGGAGCCGGTCTCGTCGTAGGCCTCGCGCATGCGGGTGAGCATGAAGACCTCGTAGTCCATCGAAAGCCCGAACAGGAAGGCGAAGATCATCACCGGGATGTAGGCGGTGATCGAGTGGGTCGCGCCGAGGTTCCAGAGCGACGATCCGTGTCCCTGCTGGAACACGAAGACGATGATCCCGTACGCCGCGGCGAGCGAGGCCAGGTTCAACACCACCGCCTTAACCGCCAGGACGAGCGAGCGGAAGGCCCGCGTGAGCAGGATCAGCGTCAGGAAGAGAACGAGGGCGAGCGCGTAGGGGAAGCTTCCGAACAGTGCGTGGAGGAAGTCGCGGTCGGTTGCGGCAATTCCTGTGAGCGAGCCGTTCGTCCCCTGGAGGCTCGCATTGGCGCGGTCGATGATCGCCTGAATGCCGGATGCGGCGCCGTCGATGTCGGCGAAGCCCTCGACGAACGAGTTCGGGCCGCGCGTCCACCCCGGCGGCGCCGTCGCACCCACGACTCCCGGTACGGCCCGAAGCTTCGCGGCGATCAGCTGCGGGTCGCCGCCGTTCGAGACGAGGACGTTGAGCGGCTTCATCACGCCGGGGCTGATCCCCGCGACCGCAAGCTGCTCTCGGCCGGCGATCGCGGTCCCGGTGCCGGGGAAGTACTTCAGCTGCGCCTCGCTCGGGTTCAGACGCGTACCGAGGCCTGCGAGCACGCCGACGATCACGAGCCCGACGGCCGCGACTGCGACCGGACGGCGGAGCACGAAGCGCGCCCAGCGTCCCCAGGCGCCGTCTTCACCATGGCCGTGGTCGACGAGGCGCCGCGGCATGACCCGAACGCTGTTGATCCGCGTACCGAGAACGGCGAGCAGCGCCGGAAGCAAGGTCAGCGTGGCGAGCACCGAGACGACGGGGATCAGCATGCCGCCGATACCCATGCCGCGCAGCAACGGCAACGGCAACACGATCATCGCCAGCAGTCCGACTGCCACGGTCGTCCCCGAGACGATCACCGAGTGGCCGGCGTGGGTCACCGTCTCGACGAGGGCGGATTCGACGTCGTTGCCTTCGCGCAGCTCGTCGCGGAAGCGGAAGATCATCAGCAACGAGTAGTCGATCGCGACGCCGAGCCCGACCAGCGCGATCAAGAACTGCACGATGATCGAGACGTTGGTGACGTACGTGAGCGCCCAGACGAGCGTGAAGGTGTTGAGGATCGCCGCGACGGCGACGACCAGGGGCATCAGCACCGCGGGCAGCGTCCCGAAGACGAAGAGGAGGATCACGAGCGCGCCGAGGCCACCGATCAGAGCCTCCAGGAGGACGCTCGACCCCCCGTTCTGGGCGTGACTGTTCGCCTCGTCGAGTGCATCGCGACCGGTCACGTTGACGGCGATCCCGGCCGGAAGACCCTTCGCCGCCACGGCGCGCATCCCGACCGCACCGCTCTTCTTGTCGACCCCGGCCCTGCCGGCCGGGTAGACCTCCTGGAAGGTCGTACGACGGTCGCGCGACACGTACACGGAGCTGCCGGTCGAGAAGTACGAGCTCGTCAACGCGCCCGGGTTCGCCTTCGCGACCCGCTCGACCGCAGCACGCACCGCTGCGCTCGTGGTGACGTCGCCGTGCGACACGGTGTAGACGACGACGTTCGGCGAACGCACACCCGCCCCGAAGGCCCTGAGAGCCCGGAGCCCCGTTTCGTATGCCGGCTTGCCGGGGATCGCCGTGCTCTGGTACCAGCGCGTCGAGAGCCTTCCGGCCGCGACGCCGCCGACCAGCGTCAGAACGACCCAGACGACGATCACCGGCCAGCGGTAGCGAGCCGTGACACGGGCGAGACCCGCGAGTCGCCCTGGGCCCCGCGCAGCACCGTCTGTGGGACCCGACGACGACGCCGAGCGAGTTCGCGCGCTCCGACCTTCCATGGTGACCCCCTCGACGGCTGCCCCGGCACCGGACGGTGCCGCACTACGCAGATCGCTGTACGCGTTCGATTAGAATCGATTTAATCTATGAAGTCAAGTTCTGGTAATGAACTTCATGGTTGGTCGTTCCTCACGAACCACGCCCTCGTGCTGCAGGCGATCGCGGCCGATCCCACGAGCCGCCTCCGCGACATCGCCGCCCGGGCGGGCATCACCGAACGAGCCGCCATCCAGATCGTCCATGAGCTGGAACGAGTCGGGTACCTCACGACGACGCGCAACGGGCGCAGGAACCACTACGAGATCCACGAGGACCTGTCGCTGCGCCACCCGAGCCACGGCCACCGCACGATCGGAGAGCTGATCCGCTTCCTCGAGCAGCCTGCCGAGGCGAGCAAGACGCGCGTCGGCAGTCGGCCGAAGTGACCCGCGCGGCGCGCAACCTGCGACGTCAGGTGCCGTTCGAGAGCGCATCCTCGTACTCGGCGTCCGTGACGTGCTGACCCCAGCTCGCGCTCGTTCCTCCGTCATCGGGTTGCTGCATCGCGATGTGGGTCATGAAGCGGCTCGGGGACGCGCCGTGCCAGTGGTCCTCGCCCGGCGCGAAGAGCACGCGGTCGCCCGGCTGGATGACCTCGACCGGCCCGCCGCGCCGCTGGCAGAGACCGGCGCCCTCGAGCACGAAGATCGTCTGCCCGTGCGGATGGGTGTGCCAGGCGGTGCGGGCGCCGGGCGTGAAGTGCACCAGCGCAGCGCTGATCCGGAAATCGCCGGAGGGTGCGGCGACCGTGTCGATGTACACGTCGCCGGTGAACCATTCGCGCGGCCCGCGGCCGGTCTCGAGGGTGCTCTTCGTGATCTCCATCGCATCTCTCCTTTCGTTCGACCTGCCTCGCTAGGGCCGTGACCACCTGAGCGTGGTGCCGATGGGCCGGTAGCCGAGCTGCTCGTTGACCCTGAGCATCGGCCGATTGGTCTCGTCGTTCTCTGTCGAGACGAGCTCGACTCCGCGTGCGGCAGCGTTCACGAGTGTCGCGCGCTTCGCGAGCAGCGCATAGCCGCGACCGCGATAGGCACGCAGCGTCCCGGTCATGTCGGTGACCGCCCGGTGCTCGGCGGCGATGCGCAGATGCGAGAACGCGACCGGCGTGCCGTCGATCACGGCCGCAACGCTCGCGTCGAGGTCCATGTCCGGGTGGCGCCAGTAATCCTGAAGCCACTGCTCGAACGGCATGGCGTCCATCGCGACGTCACCGGGAACGTCCGACATCGCCTCGGCGTCGAGCTCGTGCACCTTGCGCGGGTCGAGAGCCGCGAGCGGAAGCAGCTCCACGCCGGGCGGAGGGGTCTGGGACTCGATCGTGCGGGGGTCGACGCCGGAGATCCGGATCGTGTTGGTGTGGTGGAAACCGTGTGCGGTGGCAAAGGTCTGCGAAGCCTCGTCGTCACCGGTGAACGAGCGCACCGTCGCGACGCCGAGCCCGGCCAGGTGCACCTCGCAACGCTCGAGGAGAGCAGCGCCCACACCGGCGTTGCGGGACTCCGGCGCGACGCTGACCTGCAGGAATCCCGGGCGCTGCGCGCTGTGGTGCTCGATTGCCGCCGTCGCCCAGCCGACGAGCCGACCGTCGCCCTCGGCGGCCCAGTAGCGGCGGTGCGCGTCCGGCGGGGCCGCCTCGGCGGCGTGTCGGAGCGCCCGCTCGGAGCCGACGCGGTGCGGCCAGACGCGGTTGAGAAGCTCGGTTGCGGCCCCGAAGTCCTCGCTCCTACCCTCCCGCACCATGGCTTGGCGCATAGGCGGACTTCCCGCACCGTCGTCTCGCCCGTCCCCTGGCTCGCGGTCGCTCAGCGGAACGACGAGTTCGACGATCACGCGGAGAGAGCCGCGTTGAACGACCCTCTCCGCGAGATCGCTCGGCTCACCGCGCGAAGGCGGGCGACTGGTTCCGTGCCGCCGAGGGCTCGTCCTGCGGGCGCACCGCCATGTAGACGCCGGCGACGGCGGCCCAGAGCCAGAAGACGAGTCCCCCGAAGAAGCCGAGCGGCGTGAGCTGCACGAGCCCGAGCGGCAGGGCGCTCCAGCCGAGCCAGCGCGGCAGCACGCCGCCTGCGATTGCCGCGGCGGAGATCGCGAGCAACACGATCATCAGCCCACCGTCGCCGGTGGTCGCGCCCCCGCCCGCGCCGTTCACATGCCAGGCCTGAAGCGCCGCCGGCATGATCACGCGCTCGTTTCCACCGATGAAGCCGAGGGTCGAGTAGACGCCCGCCTCTGCGAACGCGGATGCGACGGTTACGCCGGCGCCGACGAGCAGGGCGCCCGAGATGAGCGGATGGATGCCCGAGTGGCGGGCACGGGACCAGACGCCTGCGAGAAACAATGCGAGCGCGAGTGCCCCGTAGTGGAGCAGTAGCCCGCCCCTGGCGATGTCCGCGTGATGGGTTGCGTAGAACGGGATCAGCTTCGCGGTCGATGTGTCCGAGTCCGGGAAGCTGCCGATCGAGCCGTTGCCCGCGACCTCGAGCACGAGGTATGCGACACCTGCGAGCGGGACCAATCTGACGAGCCGGTTCATTTTCGCCTCCTTGGCGCTTTGCACATTTGCAGCGACGCTAGGCGGCGACGGGGCGGGTGTCGTCGGCCGGCGGCGCGATCTGGGCATCAGCCGGGCGATTGATCTTCGCGTCGAGGCGGATCAGCCGGCCGGCTGACGACAGCAGCCGCGAAGCGGTCTACTTTTGAGGTCCATGCGCATCCGCCTCGAGGCCTCGACGGTCGATCTGCTCACCGCGTGCGTGCTGACAGTCGCCGTCGAGCTGCAGGTCTGGCTCGGCGCGGGCACCATCCCGCATCGTCTGATCGCGGCGCTCCTGAGCGGGCTCGTGACCGGATCCGTCGCATTCAGGCGCCGGTGGCCGGCTGTGGTCGGGTTCGGGGTGCAGGGCATGCTCGCCGCCGCGGTCGCGGTCGGATTCGTGCTGCCGGCCGGCTTCCTGACGATCGGCTGGTTCTGCGCGCTCTATGCCCTCAGCGTCTGGACCTCCGATCGAGCCTTCGTGGCCGGGCTCGTGTTCGTCGTCGTCAGCGACCTGTGGCACGAGGCGATCGACCTCCGTGCCGGGAGCGGCCTCCTCTTCACAATCGGCGCGGTCGCGGTGATGGCCCTCATTCGCTTCGTGCTCGGCGACCGCGACCGGCGGCTTCTCTTTGCGGAGCGCGAGCGGGACCTCGTGGCGCGGGAGGCGGTGGTCGAGGAGCGGGCGCGGATCGCGCGCGAGTTGCACGACGCGATTGCTCACGATGTGTCGCTGATCGTCGTCCAGGCCGGCGCAGAACGGCTCGCGCTCAACGGGGCGGCAGGGTCGACGACGGAGGTGCTGCAGACGATCGAGCGCACCGGGCGTGGCGCGTTGACGGAGATGCGCAGGCTGGTCGGGATGCTGCGAGGCGGCGAAGGCGAGGCGCTTGCGCCTCAGCCTTCCCTCGCCGACCTGCCGCGCCTGCTCTCGCAGGTGCGCGAGGCGGGATTACCGGTCGAGCTCGAGGTTCACGGTCAGCAAAGCGAGCTGCCGCTCGGAATCGAGCTCTCCGCCTACCGAATCGTGCAGGAGGCGTTGACGAACGCGCTGAAGCACGCCGGCGATGCGCGCGCCTCCGTCCGAGTCAGCTACACGCCGGACGAGCTCGAGATCGAGGTCGCCGACGACGGCGCGGGTGGACCTGCCCGCGCCGACGGCGGCGGCCACGGGCTCGCCGGGATGCGCGAGCGTGTGGCGCTGTACGGCGGACGTCTCGATACGGGGCGGCAGGCGGAGCGCGGATTCGTGGTCCGCGCTGTCCTCCCGGTTCGATGACGACGCTCTTGCTCTGTGACGACCAGGCGCTGATCCGCGTCGGCCTGCGCAGGATCGTCGAAGCCGCCCCGGAGATCACGGTCGTCGGCGAGGTCGGGGACGGCGAAGACGCCGTCGCCGACGCACGCCGGCTGCGCCCCGATCTCGTGCTGATGGACATCCGCATGCCGGTCCTCGACGGGATCGAGGCGACCCGACGGATCGTGCGCGCGCAGCCGACGACGAAGGTCATGATCCTCACCACGTTCGGCCTCGACGGGTACGTGTACGAGGCATTGAGGGCAGGCGCCTCGGGGTTCATGCTCAAGGACGCGCCGCCGGAAGAGATCCTCGCCGCGATCCGCGTCGTCGCTGCGGGTGACGCGCTCATCGCCCCCGCCGTTACCCGCGCGGTGATCGAGGAGTTCGTCCGCCGCGAACCGCCGCCGACGCCGACGCAGCCGGCGGCGCTCACGGAGCTGACACCGCGAGAGCGCGAGGTCCTCGAGCTCCTCGCCCGAGGCCGCTCCAACGCCGAGATCTGCGAGCGACTCGTCGTGTCCGAGGCAACCGCAAAGACGCACGTCGCCCGCATCCTCCAGAAGCTCGACCTGCGCGACCGGATTCAGGCCGTCATCTATGCGTACGAGTCCGGAATCGTCTCGCCCGGCTCGGGCTGACCGCGCACGCCGGATTGGCCCGCCCTCCGCGGGCATCGGCGCAGCCGTCGGTAGGCGGGGCGAGGGCTCCTCGCCCCCGCCCCGCGTCGTGCTTCGTCAGCCCGTGGCAGGGAGGTCGTCGCCCGCTCCTGCGCAATAGCCGGCGCCGCCCGCCGACTCGTTGCTCCAGAGGCTCTGCACCGGGTACTGCCGGCCGTCGTTGCCGGTGATGTTGTTCAGGCCGCCGGGGACGGTCGAGGCGGGCGCGATGCCCTCCGTGTAGCCGACCCAGGCGCACTTGTCGCCGTTCTCGTAGGCGGCGTAGTCGTACCAGGCGCCGAGATTCACGCCGTCGATCACGTCCTCGGCGCCGGGATCGGTGATCGTCTCCTCGATCTCGTGACCCATGACGATCGTGAAGCCGTCGAGCCGGCCGGCGTAGAAACCGCCGTTGACCGAGTTCTGGCCGCAGCCGGCGCCGCTGTTCAGCACGTACGGCATGTTCGTGAACGAGATGCCGGGTTGCACGCCCGGATAGAACTGCGGCTGCGTGAAGTCGTGCCAGGCGCAGTAGCCGGCGCCGCTGTTGAAGCCGGCCTCGTTGTAGCGCTGCGGCTGCGCGACCACCACCTGCGAGTTCTGCAGGTCGGTGATCCCGAAGTGCGCGACCGCACGTTGCGCCTCCTGCGCAAGCTCGAGGCCGCTCACGTTGTCGTGGATCGGATCGGTGTCGTCGTACCAGACCCCGCCGAAGACGTTCGTCGGGTTCTGGATGTGCACGTTCTGGCCGTCGACGGTCTCGTAGTACTGCGTCTGGCTTCCCGCCCAGGCGGTGCCGCCCATCGCCTTGATGAAGGCGGTCATGCGGGCCGCCGCCCCGTCCGGGTCGTTCGCCGGCATCCCGGGCGTCGTGTGGTCGAACGCTCCCGGCTGACCCCAGCCCCAGAGGACGAGGTAGATCTTCGGCGTCACCTGGACGTGGCCGCCGAAGTAGGCCATGTTCACCGGCGCAGGCTCGCCCGCGACCGGAGGCGCGACCGGGACGCAGCAGACAGGCGGCGGCTGCAGCGCAGGATCGCCCACGTGGCTCGAGTCCGGCATGTAGATCGGCCGGTGCACGATCGTGCCGCCCGACGCGCCTGCTGCAACGACGAGGAGCAGGGCAACGATCGCGGTCAGTGCTGCTCCGAGCTTCATCTCCGCTCCTCTCATTTCGTGACGCTGAACGGCAGGGACGCAGCGGCTCCGGTATCGAAGCCCTGTGTCGCCCGCGCGTAGACGGTGTGCTTCCCGACCTCCGGCGTCGGCACGGCGACGCTCCACGTCGTTCCGTCGAGGCGCGCGGGCACCGCGCTCGCGAAGGACGGGTCGTCGAGCGAGACCGCGACCGACTGGTCGAAGCTCGCCGACCACGCCGGCACGTCCATGAACGACTTGCCCGAGTTGCCGATGAATCCGCTGAACGCGTACGGGCCTTCGACGTGCACGCGCAGGTCGAGCCCGCTCAGGTCGGCGCGGTCGAGTGCGCCGTTCGGGTGGATCGTGAACGCGACCGGGTACTCGGTCTGCGTCGGCGTGACGAGCACCGTCTCGGCGTCGGAACCGACCGGGACGCCGTTCCCCTGGTCGAGCGCCTCCAGCGAGACGCTCACAGTGACGAGCCCGGTGCCTGCTGCGAGCGGGTCGGCGATGCCGAAGCTCTCCAGGTCTACGGTGCCGGTGACCGGGCGCGACGCGTCGAGGGTCAGCGGCATCCCGTCGGACGACGGGTAGTCGACGAACGCACCCTGGTCGGCCGTGCCGCCGACACCGACGATGGTCAGGACGAGACCGCACCCGTCTCCTCCGTCGGTGCCGGAGGTGACGCTCAGGTGCGGGTTGTCGTTCGCCGTACCGCAGCCGTCCCGGCGGAGATAGAAGCGCGTCGCCCCGGCCGCGGGCGTCGCGAACGACGCCGTGCCCGCGAGCGCGAGGTAGGTGGTGTGCCGGGCGGAGATCTTCTGTCCTCCGCTCGGGCTGGTGATCGTCACGGACGGTCCCGCGGCAGCCGCCGCGAGGCCGGCCGAGACGGCGACCGCCACTGCGAGCAGGACGGTCGCCCGAATCGGCTTCTGCATCGTCGTCTCCCTCTCTAGCGCCCGATCGGGCAGCCGTCGCCGGTCGCGTCGTAGGTCTCGTTGCTCCACAGCGGCTGCACGGCGTAGGCGCGCCCGGCGAGCGTGATGTTCTGCGTGTTCGCGGACCACGCGCACTTGTCGGCGTTCTCGCTCCCCTGCGCGTCGAGCCAGCCGTCCTGCCAGGACGCGATGTTGTCGGGGTCGGTGACCGCCTCGGAGTACTCGTGGCCGGTAACGATCGACCATCCGTCGAAGATCCCGTTCCCGTACGCGTTCGACGTCGCGTTGACGAAGTGCATCCCGCAGCCGCCGGTGCCGACTCCGGGCCAGTTCGTGTTCAGCCACGGGATGAACGCGTACTGGATCCGGTACGGGTTGCCGAGGCCGTTGATCGACGACGTCTGGGTGTGGTAGCCGCAGTAGACGGGCTGCCCTGTCGCAACGGGCCGCGGCGGCGTGAGGATGATGTACGTCGCCTCCGGGTCGTAGCCGAAGTGCGCGGACGCGCGAATCGCCTCCTGCGCGATCGGATCGTCGACGAGGTTCTCGGCGAGCCCGAGCGTGGCGATGTCGTCCGGCACCGGAGTCGGGTCGGACCAGACGCCCTTCAGCTGCTTCTTCGGGTTCGTGATGAAGCCCGCACCGCCGGCGCACGTGGTCGAGCCGGGGAGCACCTGGTTGCAGTACTGCGTCTGGATGTTTGCCCAGGCGCTGCCGCCGACGTTCTGGAAGAACGAGCCGAGATAGGTCTGCAGCGTCTTCGAGGAGTAGAGCTTCCCGTCGGTGTCGGCGGTCTGGAACCCGTTCGCCCATTCCGTGCCCCACCAGATGAGATACACGGCCGGCTTCTGCTCGACCCCGATCGCGCCGGCCCCGGCGTTGCCGCCGTGCCAGACCAGGTCGTTCGCCGCCGAATCGGCCGGCGTCGCTGCTCCCTGCCCCCAGAAGACGTGCTTGGCGGACGTGAGGACGGCGCCGGTGTCCGACGTGGCCGACGGAGCGCCGAGTGCGACGGCGACGGCGGCTGTGGCTGCGAACACGAAGAAGATACGGGTCACTGAGGACCTCCTGTCGAAAATGGACGGCGGAGGTATGCTCGCCGCACAGGTTTGCGAAACCACTCCTCGTGGTGACAATTGAACGGTGAGTCAATCGTCCGATGCCGCCCCCCTCCTGAGCCTCGGCCTGAACGGCTACGAGGCGAGCGCGTACATCGCGCTGACGCGGCGCGACCGAGCGACGGGAGCGGAGGTGGCGCGGATCGCCGGCCTGCCGCGCCAGCGGATCTACGACGTGCTCGACGGCCTCGTGGGACGCGGGCTCGCCACGGTCGAGCCGGGCCGGCCGGCGTACTACACGGCAGTCGCGCCGGACCAGGCGATCGGGCTGCTGCTGGAGGCACACCGGGCGGCGCTCGAGGAGCTCGAGGAGGACGCAGCGCGGGCCGTCGCGCTCCTCACACCGGCCTTTCGCGCCGGCCGCTCCGAGACCGACCCCCTGAACTTCATCGAGGTGCTGCGTGAGCCGGCGGCGATCGCCAAGCGCTTCGGCGAGCTGCAAGCGGGCGCGCAGCGCGAGCTCCTCATCTTCACGAAGCCCCCGTATGCGGTCGAGCCGGGCGAGAACCTCGAAGGCCTCGAGCTACTCGGCCGGGGCGTCCAGGCGCGCAGCCTCTACGAGCGCACCGTCTACGACAACCCCGCGGTCGCCGAGGTCGTCCGCTCCTTCGTCGCCGCCGGGGAACAGGCACGCGTCGTCGACCAGCTCCCGCTCAAGCTCGTCATCATCGACGAACGCGTGACGCTCTTCACCATGGAGGACCCGGTCGCGGGGTCCACCGACCTCACCATCACGATCGTCGAGCACCCCTCCCTCGCGCGGCTGCACAAGCTCGCGTTCGAGCGCGCGTGGCAGCAGGGAGAGGACTTCCACTGAAGTTCAGACAGAATCGCCGAGCATCTCGAGATCGAGCCGGGCGATCCGTTCGGGATCGACGAGGAAGTCGAGCTCGACGATCCTGCCGTTGCGGATCGTCCCGGTGCCGATCGAAAACGGCCGTCCACGGAGGAACGAGACGATCCCGGCTCCGCCGTTGACGAGGACACGGTGCATCGTGAGATCGACACGCGCCCACAGCTGCGCCTGGGCGGCGACGGCCTCGGCACCCCGAACATGCTTCGAGAGACCGGCGCGGCCGCCGTCGACCCTGAGCACGATGTCGGGGTCGAGGACGGCGACGAGCGCGTCGAAGTCGCCCTTTCGGGCCGCCGCGAGAAACGCCTCGACGACCTCCCATTGCACGTCGAGGTCCGCATCAGGGGCAGGAGCGGCGCCACGGACGCGGCGGCGGGCCCGGCTCGCGAGTTGGCGGGTCGCCTCGGGCGAGCGCTCGACGATCGGCGCGATCTCCTCAAACGGCAGCGCGAACATGTCGTGCAGCACGAACGCGAGCCGCTCCGCCGGAGTCAGCGTCTCGAGGACGACCAGGAGCGCCAGCCCGACGGAGTCCGCGAGCAGCGCCTCGTGCTCGGGATCTGTCCTGTCGGCGGGCGCGACGATCGGGTCGGGCAGATGCACCTCGAGCGGTTGCTCACGCCGGGTCCTCCGCGCGCGGAGCATGTTCAGCGCCACGCGCGCGACGATCGTCGTCAACCAGGCGCGCATGTTCTCGACGTCGCTCGCGTCGGCGCGGCTGAACCGCAGCCAGGCGTCCTGGACCGCGTCGTCGGCTTCGCTGAGCGAGCCGAGCATCCGGTAGGCGACCGCGCGGAGATGCGGCCGCTGCTCCTCGAATCGATCGGCGAGCCAGTCCTGTTGGTTCATGTCACGTTCCTCCTCCCCGGCGTGTCCTCCAGATAGACCCGCGAACGGCGCGGGATGTGACCAGAAGAGCGAAAGGAGACACGATGCGTGTTTTCGTCGCCGGGGCGAGCGGCGCGATCGGCAGCCGGCTCGTTCACCAGTTGATCGACGCAGGCCACGAGGTGATCGGCACCCACCACTCCCCGCCGGGCGCAAGCCTGCTGCGGACGCTGGGCGCAAAGCCGGTCAAGCTCGACGTCCTCGACGCCGGCGCGGTACGCGACGCCGTGCTCGAGAACGAACCCGAGGCGATCGTTCACGAGGCGACCGCGTTCGCGAACGTGAAGTTCAGCCGCAACATGGACAAGGCGACCGCCGTGAGCAGCGATCTGCGCACGAGAGGCACGGACGCCCTGCTGGCGGCCGCACGCGAGGCCGGCGTGCAACGGTTCGTCGCGCAAAGCGTCGCGGCCTTCGCCCGGTACGCCCGCGAAGGCGGGCCGGTCAAGACCGAGGACGACCCGATCGACCCGACGCCGCCGAAGAGCCTTCGCCGGGGCATGGCTGCGGTGGCCCACCTCGAGCAAGCGGTCACCGACTTCGGCGGGATCGCCCTGCGCTACGGCGTCTTCTACGGCGCGGCCGACGACGGGACGATCGAGCCCGTGCGCAAGCGCCAGTTTCCGATCGTGGGCGACGGGGGCGGTGTCTGGTCCTGGATCCACCTCGACGACGCGGCCGCCGCGACGGTGCTCGCGCTCGAGCATGACGGCCCGGCGCTCTACAACATCGTCGACGACGATCCGGCTCCGGTGCGCGAATGGCTGCCCGTGCTCGCCGAGGCCCTCGGCGCGCAGCCGCCGCGCCGTTTCCCGACCTGGCTCGCGCGGCTCGTCGCCGGCGAAGGCGTGACGGTGATGTCCACCGAGGCGCGCGGCGCCTCCAACGCCAAGGCCAAGCGCGAGCTCGGCTGGACGCTACGCCACCCGACCTGGCGCACGGGATTCGCGGATGCGTACGAGCCGCTCGCCCGGGTGCCGCAGGTGCGCGGGGACGCGGCTCGTCCGGCAGGCCGGGAGAAGAGCTGGAATACTTGAGCACGCAATGGTCGTTCTGGTGTCTTGATGGATCTCGGCCTCGTCACCTTTGCCGATCTGCACCCGGGCGTCAGCCCGGAGAGGCGGATGCGCGACCTGCTCGAGGAGGCCAAGCTCGCCGACCAGCTCGACCTGAAGCTCTTCGCCGTGGGGGAGCACCACCGTCCCGACTACCTCGTCTCCTCACCGACGACGGCGCTCGCGGCGATCGCCGCCCTGACGACGCAGATCCGGCTCTCGAGCGCCGTGACCGTTCTCTCCTCCGAGGATCCGGTGCGGGTCTTCCAGCAATTCGCTCATCTCGACCTGATCTCGGGCGGGCGCGCCGAGATCATGGCGGGACGGGGATCGTTCATCGAGTCGTTCCCGCTCTTCGGCTACGACCTGGCCGACTACGAGGAGCTGTTCGCCGAGAAGCTCGAGCTGCTGCTCGCGATCCGAGAGAGCGAGCGCGTCACGTGGCACGGCAAGCACCGGGCGCCGCTCGAGGGCGCCGGCGTCTGGCCGCGTCCTGTCCAGGACCCGCTTCCCGTCTGGATCGCTGTCGGCGGCAGCCCGGAGTCGGTGGTGCGGGCAGCCACGTTCGGCCTGCCGCTGACCCTCGCGATCATCGGCGGGCAAACCGCACGGTTCACGCCGTTCGTCGATCTCTACCGGCAGACGTGGAAGGAGACCGGGCAAGCCGGCGAGCCGCGCGTGGCGATCAACACCCACGCCTTCGTCGCACCGTCTCGCCGCGAGGCTGACGCTGCCTTCGCCGGCTCCTATCTCTCACTGATGAACCGGATCGGCCGCGAGCGCGGCTGGCCTCCCTCCGGGCACGCGCAGTACGAGGCGCTCGCGGCCCCCTCCGGACCACTCGCGCTCGGCACGCCCGCGGAGGTGGCGGCGAAGATCGTCTCCATCCACGAGCTGTTCCGGCCCGAGCGCTACCTCGCCCACATCAGCATCGGCGCCGTCTCCCACCAGGACGTGATGCGCGCGATCGAGCTCTTCGGAACACAGGTCGCCCCGATCGTCGAACGCGAGACGGCTGCGGTCCGTGACAATGAGCCCGTGGGCGAGCCGCTCGATGCGCAGGCTGATCACGTGCACGGTCAACGATGACGCTGCCCGAGCTCCACCTCGACGACTGGCGCCCGACCAAGGACACGTTGCACCTGTACTGCCAGATCGTCGGCAAGGTCCGCCTCGCAACGACGCCGCCGCGCAACCACTGGTGGAATGCGCCGCTCTACGTCGACGTTCGTGGGCTCACGACCAGGCGGCTGCATCACAACGACACGACATTTCAGATCGACCTCGACTTCGTCGACCACTCGCTGCTCGTTCGCACTCAGGACGGCCGCAACCGGTCGTTCGAGCTCGCCGACGGCGTCGCGGTCGCAGACTTCGACGCGCGGCTGCACACTGCGCTGGACGAGCTCGGAATCGACGTCGAGATCAGGGAGAAACCGTTCGGCGTGCCGATGACGACGCCGTTCCCGGAGGACCGCGAGCACGCGTCGTGGGATCGCACCGCGATCGAACGCTACGGCCGCATCCTCGACTGGACGGACGCCGTGTTCGAGGAGTTCAGCGGCTGGTTCAGCGGCAAGACCAGCCCCGTCCATCTCTTCTGGCACAGCTTCGACCTTGCCGTCACGCGCTTCTCCGGCCGGCCGGCACCGCCGATCACAGCGGACGCCGTCACCCAGGAGGCGTATTCGCAGGAAGCCGTCTCCTTCGGCTTCTGGGCAGGCGACGACAACACCCAGGATGCCGCCTACTACTCCTACACGAGCCCGGAACCGGCCGGGCTGCGCGGCCGACCGCTTCCCCTCGGCGACTGGATCGCCTCCGGCAACGGGTCGCTCGCGATCCTTCCCTATGAGGCTGTTCGTACGGCACACGACCCGCGCCGATCGTTGCTCGCGTTCCTCCAGGGTGCGTATGAGGCGGGCGCCGGGCTCGCCGGCTGGGACACGAGCGCCTTCGAATCGAACTGGTGCCCGGCCCCGAGCGAGCTTCACGAGCTGGCGCAGACGGCCGGCGCCGGTCGACCGAGAGCGATGCGGGAGTAGCGTCCCGCCGCTCACCCCGCCAAGCCGAAAGGAGTCTCGTGAAGATCGTTGTCGTAGGGCGTGGAAATGTCGGCGGCGGACTGGCCCGGTTGTGGCAGCGCGCCGGTCACGACGTCGTGTCGTTCGGACGCGAGGGCGGTGATGCCGCGGACGCCGATGTTGTGGTCGTCGCCGTTCCCAGCGATGCGATTGCCGACGCCCTTTCGAACGTGAGCGGGCTGACGGGCAAGGTCACCATCGACGCCACCAACTCGTTCTCGGGCCCGAACGACGGGTTCCCGTCTCTCGCCGCCGAGGTCAAGTCGATCACCGGCGGACCGACCGCGAAGAGCTTCAGCACCAACTTCGCCGCCCTCTACGACCGCATCGCGGAGGAGCCCCGTCCGCCGAGCAACGTCTTCGCCGCCGACGTGGAGGCGCGTGCGATCACCGAGCAGCTGATCCGCGATGCCGGCTACGAGCCGGTGTATGCAGGCGATCTCGAGAACGCACGCACGCTGGAAGACCACATCGCGTACTCGATGATGCTCGCTCGATCCGAGATCGGCCCGCACTTCTACCGCCTCGCGCGGCCAGGCGAGCTGTAAGAACGTCGCGGGCTGCGGCGCTACCTCTAAGAAGCCGCTAAACGAATCGCTCGTCTCGTGCATCGTCTAGCTGTGGTCGTCCAAGGGGGTGCTACCGAGGCTGCGATCGAGCAGGCATACAGGCTCCACTTCGCGCGGTTCCTCCGCTTCGGCTATGCCCTGCTCGGGAGCAGCGAGCAAGCGCGGGACGCGGTCCAGGAAACCTTCGCGACCGCGCTTCGCTCCCGCGAGTCGTTTCGCGGCCAGGGCAGTCTCGAAGGCTGGCTGTGGACGACGATGCTGAACGTCTGCCGGCAGGAGCAGCGCCGCCGGCGACGCTTCAGCGACGCGGAGCCGACCGAGCAGACGACGAACGGCCACGTCGCAGACTGGCCGGAGCTGCGGGCTCTGATCGCTGCGTTGCCCGACCAGGAGCGCAAGGCGGTGTTCCTGCGCTACTACGGCGAGCTGTCGCAGGACGAGATCGCCGAGGCCCTGGGCGTCCGTCCGGGCACCGTCGGTGCCGCCTTGAACCATGCTCGCAACAAGCTGCGTAGCGGCCTCAGGCCGGAGGTGACGCGATGACCGATCTGCTCGAACTCGCGCTCGACGACCTCGTCCCCAACTTCGCCGACGAGCAGCCGGACTGGGCCGGCGTGGTCGCGCGCTCCGAGCGGGAGCGCCGCGGTTCGCGACGGCCGCCGTGGCGCCGTCATCCGCGCCGGACGGCGGCTCTCGCGTTCGCGTTGCTCCTCGTCGCGCTCCTGGCGACGCCTGCCTTCGGCGTCCAGCAGTACGTCCTTCACCTGCTCGGGCGCAAGAACGTCTCGTTCAGCGCCAGCCCATCCGCGCCGAACGTCGTCAAGAAGCAGTTCCTCGACCTGCCGCTCGGCGCGCCGAAGCAGTTCGCACCGAACGTCAACGCGGCGGAGGCGCGTGTCGTCGCGACCTTCTCGATCGGCGGCCGCCCGCGCAAGCTCTGGGTCGCTCCGACCAGAACGGGCGGCTACTGCTACACGTTCGAGCTCAGCATCGGCGGTTGCCGCCAGGCCCGAGCCGACCGCAAGGTTGGCGAGAAGGGACAGTTCGGCGTCGGCTGGATGGGCGGCTCGCCGCGACGCCGAGTGAACGCGACGATCGTCACCCGCATCGCCGGCGATCTGACGGCACCGGCGGCGGCGAAGATCACCGCCAGCTACGCAGACGGCACGACCGCCGACATCCCATTCGTCTGGGTCTCGGCGCCGATATCCGCCGGCTTCTTCAGCTACGACATCCCAACCAGCCACTGGACGAAGCAGCATCGCTTGCTGGCCGTCGCGCTCTCCGCGAAAGGCGGCAGAGAGCTCGACCGTCAGGCGTTTTCCTACAACCCGCGCCCGCCGCTGCCGCACAACCCCGGCCGCCTTCGGGGAGTCAAGCCGCAGCCGCGCGTTCTCCCCGCGACCGCTTCTCCGGCGCCTTCGGCGCCGACGGTGACGCGCACGGCCGACGGGTTCCGGGTCGTCGTCGGGCACAACGGCTCCGTCCAGTTCACCCGGATCGCGACGACGCCGATCCTCAGCGAGCTCGCCGGCGGCAACGTCAGCTTCGACTGCTTCCGCCTGACGAAAGAGTTCGGGATCTTCACGGTCCGTGGCTTCGGCCAGTGGGGCCGGCTCGCTGCACGGGTCGGCTTCCCGCTCGACGGCGTCGGCCAACCGGTCGACGGCTGCGAGGTCGAAGCATCGATCGGCCGCCGCTGGCCCGACCGCCTCCACAACCGAGCCGCCGCGGAGATCCCGCTGACCGACGCCGGCCGCCGCTTCTTCGCCAACCGCGCAACAGCTCGTGACCTGGCGCTGTTCGTCCGCTCGCGCCGCATGCACACCTTGCGTGCCGAGCCCGCGAAGGAGGCCCGCGCCGACATCGTCCACACCTACGGCTCAGCGCTCGCCGACAGCGGCATCCGGATCGACGTCGTCAGCACAGACACGTTGCGCTTCAGCGAACGCAGCACCACGAACCGCACGTACTTCGTCACCGTTCGTCGTGGACGGATAGCGAAACAGAATCTGAAGCCGTACGCTTTCGTCTTCTAGCGGAGTCGCGGCGCCGCCTGTGCGGCCGTCAGTACCGCGCCCAAACCGTCCAGCCGCTGAGCGTACGGGCGGCGATGAATGTCAGCACGGCGCACGCATTGCAGTGGCCGATCGGATTGTGGGGCTTGTCCAGCCGTGGGAAGTAGACGGCGACGGCGACCGAACGACGCCAGACCGTCGCACCGCACTCCAGCTTGATCCAACCACTCGGAAACCAGTGCGGCACCAGCACGACCTTCATCACACGGGCGCCCACGAGTTGCGAGGCCGGCGTCCGCGCGAACCTCAGGAAGCCGGTGTGGACGAAGTGCAGAACCGCCGCTCGTACCGCGGGCTCGTAGCCGGCGAGGCGCGGCGGGAGCGGCCGCGGGTCGCGTGGGCAGCCGCGGAACGTCCCGACCGGAGCTCCCCGATCGACGGCGGGGGCGGCGGCCGCCGACGCGGCGGCGAGCGCGAGCGAGACGGACAGGCAGACAGCGATCCGACGCACCGGCACCGAACCTACCGCGGTCGGAGCCGCGGTTCCAGAGCCGTGTGCGAAGAGCAGGATCCGGAGACGGCGTCCAGTCCCGAAAGCGTTCACAGATCGATCACGTATCGCGAACGAGCGCGGCCGAAGATCGCCGTGTGACGCCTCCGCTCTCCGCGGCGTACCGACGGCGGATGCGCAGCACTCGGTCGCTCGTCGCTCTGCTCGCCGCGGTCGTCACGACCGCGGCCGCCTGCGCCGGCCAGCGCGCCTCGTCGCTTGATACGTCGGTGCATGTTCCCGCCGATCCACCACCCGCGTCGGCGACCTGGCCGCCCTACCCGCACTTTCCGGCCGCTTCGTGCTGGGGCCGCGAGCTCGGCGGCGGGCCGCTGCGCTCCGCCCCGAGCGCGCCGGTGACACCGCACGCGCGGCAGGTGGCGCCGGAGACGATCGTACAGCGCCTCCTCGCGCGCCTCGGCGACCGCCGCTACGTGTTGCGTGTCGAGCTCGGCCCGCCGCCACCGATCACCCTGCAACACCTGCGCGGCTACTACGCCGGAGTCCGGCCGCCGCCGGATTCCCTCTGGGCGTACGTCGACGCGCCCGCCGCGACGAGACAGCTGCCGAGCCACGCCGGCCCGCAGGCCTCCGGGGCGCAGATGATCGCCGACTGGGAGACCCAGCTCGTGATCGGCGCTCTCCGCGACGACTTCTGCGCGGCCGGCGGCCCACCACTCGTCGGCTGGACCGTCGGCCGCGGCGGCATCGGCGTCTCGGACCGGACGCAGGCGCTCGAGCAGCGCTTCCCGGCCCCCTCCCCGGCCGATTTCCGCCGCCGTGTCGAGCTCGTCGGCCGGCGCTACGGCTTCACCGTCGAGGAGCAGCGCCTGCTTCGGCCGCGCCAACTCGCACCGCTCCTCGTCGTGCACACGTCGCGCGACCGGAAGGCGTTCGTCGCCGACGTCCCCAAGATCCTTGGCCTGCTCGACCCGGTCTCGACCGGTTCGCGCGCGCCGACGGCGATCACGTTCGAGGGCTTCTTCTTCGCCGCCGCCGACGACAACGGGCCGTTCGTCCGTGTCGAGAACGTCTACCGCGGTGAGACCGAAGGCGGACAGTGGTCGTGGAACCCCTGCTACTACCCCTACGCACACTCCGAGCCGATCACGACCAACCCTCGGCGTTGCTGAGCGGGGCGTCGTCCGACGGCCCGAACGATACGGAGCGACCACTCGCAGGGCAGCGCACCGCGCTAGCTTTGCCGGATGGGTGTAGGCCGCCTCCTGACGGCGACCGCCTGGTCTGCGACTTCGGTCGCTGCGGTGACCGGGCTCGTCTACGCATTGCGGCCGATCACGCCGACGCTGAGCCTCGGCGTGCTCTACACGCTGGCAGTGCTCGCGAGCGCCGTTCTCTGGGGGCTTGGAGTCGCGACGGGGACTGCGGTGGCCTCGATGGTCGCGTTCAACTTTCTCTTCCTGCCGCCGGTGCACACCCTCTCGCTGAGGAACAACGGCGACTGGGCGGCGCTCGGCGTCTATCTCGTCGTCGCGATCGTGGCGAGCGAGCTCGCGACGCGGGCACGCCGTCGCGCGGCGGAGGCGGAGCAGCGTGAGCGAGAGGCCGAGCTGCTCGCCGACGCGGCGGCGGCGCTGCTCGAGGGCCGATCGCTGGACGAGAGCCTCGCACGGTCGGAACAGGTGCTCAGCGCCGGGGATGCGATCGCGCGGCCCCGTTTCGAGGCGGCGCTCGCGGCGCTGGTCGACGTCGCCGAGGAGCGTGACCGGCACGACACGTTGCGCCGGTCCGATGCGATCAAGACGGCCGTGCTGCAGAGCGTCTCCCACGATTTCCGCACGCCGCTCGCGACGATCGCGGCTGCGGTCGAGGGGCTGCAGAGCCGCGACCTCGCCTTGACCGCGGACGACCGCGCCGCGCTTCTCGAGACGATGGCGTCGGAGGTTGCGAGGTTGATCCGGCTCGTCGAGAATCTGCTCGATCTGTCCCGCCTGCAGGTGGGCGCCGCGGCACCGCACCCGGCGCTCTGGCCCGTCGAGGAGCTGGTCCCGCGGGCGGTCCTGGAGGTGCGCGACCGTGCGCGAGTGCAGATGTCGTTCCCCGACGGGCTCCCGCTCGCCCGGGTCGACGACGTCCAGATCCAGCGCGTGCTCGCGAACCTGATCGACAACGCGCTCAAGTTCTCCCACGACACCGTGGAGGTCAGCGCAAGCGCCGAGGACGACGCGCTCGTTGTCGACGTGCACGACCGCGGTGGCGCAGGCGCGCCCGGGGCCGGGATCGGTCTCTCGATTGCGCGTGGGTTCGCCGAGATCAACGGCGGCTCGGTCGAGCTGCGACCGCGGCCCACGGGCGGCATGACCGCGCGGCTCGTTCTGCCGGCCGAGCGCCAGCCTGCGGGGACGGTGTCGTGACCCGCGTTCTCGTCGTCGACGACGAGCCGCAGTTCCTGCGCGCGCTCGAGACGAATCTGCGTGGCGCCGGCTACGCCGTCGAGACGGCGACAACGGCGAAGGAGGCGCTCGCCGCAGCGGGCCTTCGCCCGCCCGACGCGATCATCCTCGACCTGCTCCTGCCCGACGCGACCGGCACCGAGGTCGCCCGCGAGCTACGCGCGTGGAGTGATGCGCCGATCGTGCTCGTCTCGGCGGTCGGGGACGACGCGGAGAAGATCGCAGCGCTCGACGCCGGCGCCGACGACTACGTGACGAAGCCGTTCGCGATGGGCGAGCTGCTCGCGCGGCTGCGTGCCGCGCTGCGCCGGGCGGGGCCGCCCGGCGACCCGGTGCTGGAGCTCGGCCCCATCCGCGTCGACCTCGACAAGCAGTCGGTCGCGGTCGACGGCCGCGTCGTCCACCTGACGCCGCACGAGTACAAGATCCTCCGGCTGCTCGCACTCAACCCCGGGAAGCTGCTCACGCACCGCGCGATCCTCCAGGAGGTGTGGGGCCCCGCCTACGGCACGGAGTCCAACTACCTGCACGTCTACGTGTCGCAGTTGCGACGGAAGCTCGAACCGGACGCCTCACGGCCGCGATACATCGTCACCGAGCCCGGCGCGGGCTACCGGCTCGTCGAACCTTGAGAAGCCCTTGAGGCCGAGGGCCGCGATCTTCAGGCGGCCCAGAGGTCGACATTCCTAGCGTGGAGCCGTGACGTCGAGGTTCCTCGCACCGGTCCGCGGCTGGGAAGCACGCCGTGCGCTCCGCTCCGCGCGCCGCCGCGCCGATGCCGAGTTGTTGCGGGCACGGCTGCCCTCACCACGACTTGCCTGGCGCACGAGCGAGCTCGTCGGGGACGAGAGCCGCGTCGAGCTCGGCCGCTCGCTGACCGAGGTCGTGCACGCCGCCGACGAGCGGCTGCTGCCGAACGCCTCACCGCTCAACCGCAGCGCGATCCGGGCGCAGCGCCCCGCGCTGCTCGAGCTCGCCGCCCGCATCTACGACCTGTCGCGACCGGTCGCTCCGCGCGGCGTGCTGCTCGTCGACCGGCTGCTCCACGACGGGTCCGGAGCGCTGTACGACCGCCGCACCCCGGACCGGCTGCATGCGGAGGTCCTGCAGGCGCTCGCCGCCCTGGATGGGAACGATGTCGCAGCTCGCTGAACCGCCCCGGCGTCACGCCCGAATCAAGCGTCTGGTCGTCGGCCGGCCGATGTCTTCCGCGCAGATGGAGGAGACGCTCCTCCCGAAATGGCTTGCGTTGCCGATCTTCGCGTCCGATCCGTTGTCGTCGGTCGCCTACGCGACCGAGGCGGCGCTCGTCGTTCTGATCGCGGCATCGGCGACGTCTCTGCACCTTGCGTTCCCGATCGCGCTCTCGATCGCCGGGTTGCTCGCGATCGTCGTGCTCTCGTATCGCCAGACCGTGCTCGTGTATCAGAGCTCGGGCGGGGCGTATGTCGTGGCGAGAGAGAACCTCGGCACGCTGCCGAGCCTCGTTGCCGCCGCCGCGCTGCTGACCGACTACGTGCTGACCGTCGCCGTCTCCGTCGCCGCCGGCGTACTCGCACTCACCTCAGCCATTCCGTCCCTCAGTGGCCACGTCCTGTCGCTCTCGCTCATGTGCGTCGTCCTGATCTCGCTCGCGAACCTGCGCGGTGTGAAGGAGGCCGGAGCCGTGTTCGCCCTCCCGACCTACCTCTTCGTCGCGTCGATCTTCGCGCTGATCGGGGTCGGGGCGACAAAGTGCGCGACGGTCGGGTGTCCGCAGGCAACGGTGTCGCACCCGATGACCGCCGGCCTCGGTGCGATCACGACGTTCGTCGTGCTGCGCGCATTCGCATCCGGATCGACGGCTCTGACGGGTGTGGAGGCGATCGCCAACGGCGTCAACGCGTTCCGCAAGCCGCATGGGAAGAACGCGGCGGCGACGCTGGCCATCCTCGGCGCGATTGCGATCACGATGTTCGTCGGTGTCTCGTGGCTCGCCGTTCAGATGCACGCACGGCCGAGCGCCGTCGGCACGCCGTCCGTCCTCTCGGAGATCGCACGCGCTGTATTTCCGTCCTCTTCGACGCTCGGGTTCATGTACTGGGTGATCCAGGTCTCGACGCTCGCGGTTCTCGTGCTCGCGGCGAACACGTCGTATCAAGGGTTTCCGCGCCTCGCTGCGTTGCTTGCCCGCGACCGCTTCTTCCCGCGCCAGTTCACGAACCTCGGCGACCGGCTCGTCTTCTCGAACGGCATCGTCGTCCTGACCGGAATCTCGTGCGCGCTTCTGTGGACGTACAACGCCAGCGTCGACTCGCTCATCCATCTCTATGTGATCGGCGTCTTCACCGCCTTCACGCTCTCCCAGGTCGGGATGGTGCGCTACTGGTGGCGGACGCGCGAAGGGAACTGGAGCCGTCGCATCGCGATCAACGCGGTCGGCGCCTCGGCAACCGGGCTCGTCACGGCGATCGTGATCTGGACGAAGTTCGCCGAGGGCGCCTGGCTGGTGACGGTGGCGATCCCGCTGATCGTGCTCGCCTGCCTCGGCATCAATCGGCACTACCGCCGGTTCGGCCGCCGGCTCAGCGCCGGTATCAGCGCGGTGCAGGCAGCAGGAGCACCGACGAACGAAGTGCTGCTGACCGTGGACGCGATCGACGTCGCCACCGAAAGCGCGCTCTGGTACTCGCGGCAGATTCTCGGCGGCTGCCGGCTGCGACCGTTGCTCGCGCCGGGACCTCGCACCGATCCCGGCATCAGGCCGCGCTGGTGGGACTTCGCGGAGGAAGAGCCGCGCCTCGAGATCCTGCCCACGACGGAAGGACGGCTGCAGGCCATCCTCGAGGAGGTGTGGCGACTGCCGCGTGGCGAGTCGGACTTCGTGACCGTCGTCGTTCCCGAGCAGTTCAAGCGGCGCTCGCTGCTCTCGGCTGCGAGTCGTGCGTCGTTCCGACTGAAGCTGCGCCTTCTCTCCGAGCCTGGCGTCGTCGTCACCGACGTCCCGGCGGTCACCCGGCGACGCGGACCCGAAGGTCGCGATCCGAAGCACCTCGCCGTTCGGGTGCTGCTCGCGAATGTCCACGCAGGATCGGTGCGCGCGCTCAACTACGCCGAGTCGCTCGGCGTCGACGACACGCGGGCGGTCTCGTTCGCGATCGACGAGGAAGAGTCAGCGCGATTCTTCGCGGAGTACCGCCACGCCGGGCTGTCGATGCCGGTCGATCTGAGCGCTGCCCCCTACCGCGACATCGGCACGCCGCTGCTCGCCTACATCCGCGAGCTGACCGGGGATCCCGACACGGTGGTGAACATCGTGATGCCGGAGATCGTCGTCCGCGGCTGGGCGCGCTTCCTTCACAACCAGCGCGCCCTCTACATCAAGCGGCTCCTCCTCTTCGAGCCCCACGTGATCCTCTCGAGCGTGCCCTACCAGCTCTTCCGGTAGCTCATCCGTTCAGCCACGGCGCCAGCGTGTCGCGGATCTCGGCGCACCCGCGCGGACAGGCCAGCCGGGCCCGCACGACTCGGTCGGCGACGACGACGAGCGACGGCACCGCTTCGATGCGGAACCGCTCGACCAGGTCGGCGTGCCGCTCCACGTCGATGCGGCGCAGCCGGAACGAATGATGGTTCCCCCGGCGCTGCAGCACCTGCGCGAGGAAGCCCTCCGCGCGCCGTGAGCTTCCCGACGTCCTCGAGTAGAAGAAGAGCAGCTGTGGCTTGGCCGACTCCTCGCGACCGCCGGAAGGAGCGCGGGTGACGGCTGGGCTCGATGATGCCACGGGGCCTCCTCGGATTCCGATGTCGATACGGATCGAGGGCTCGTTCCCGGCCCCGAGGACCGGCCCCGCACCCAGCGAAGCTCTCCTCAGACGACCTGCACGGCCTCAGCATGCAGTCGCCTCGACCATCTCATTACCCGCGACGGCGGCGACTTCAAACCGGGCGGGCGCATCATCTACGGACGCCCGCCGAGCCCCTGATCCTCGAGGTCGCTCTCGGGCGCACGGTCTTCACCTTGCGGCTCGAGGACGAACAGCTCGGCAGCCATGTCCGGATCGAAACAGACCTGGGACATGAAAGCGATCACCTTGCGCCCTGTTGCCGCCTCGACGGCCTCGATGAACCTCGGCCCCATCGCGTCCTGGAACAGATTGCGTGTCTCGCGGACCACATCGAGACGACCCGCGCCGATCAAGGTCCGTTCGACCGGCGTGTAGATGTCCTCCAGGAAGCAGACGACGTAGTTGCGCTGAATGATCGTCCTCGCCGTCGTCGCTCCCCGCCCGTAGTGCTCGCGATGCATCCGTGTGATCGCGTTCGAGATCGACGATGCCTGACGCCCCCGATCGGAGATCTCGCTCGACATGCCGCACCCGCTGACTCCGCTCCCACGCTGGCTGGATACCCGAAAGGAGGAAGGAACGGAAGCGCGACCCGGCGGGCAGGCGTACACCGGAAGGGTAGACGGGATCCGTCGCCTCGGTGTGTCGTCGACCCCAGGCGTCGACGTCGCCTCCCTGCGCCGACGCTGTCCATGGAAGCGGGCGCGCAGCCTATCCCGGGCGGTAGGCCACGAACCCTCGGATCGGCACCTACGTTCCGAGACTCCCGAGTCTCAACCGGCGACCGGCCGCTCCAACGCAGGGGCCAGACACCACCGGCCCTCCGCTGGAGCGGCCGCGCCTGCCTTACGGCTTCAGCGCGACGGTCGCGATGAAGTCGAACTCGATCACGTCGGAGTCTGCGACACCGGGAATGCCGCCCAGGTCGCCGGCAGTTGCCAGCTCGGGTGCGGACGCGCAGTCCACCGTGGGCTGATTGTGCATCCCGTTCCCGTTGCCCTTCGCCTGAGAAAACGCGAAGTCCGCGAGCACCGTGCCCGTCGTCACGTCGGTCGCGGTCCCGGAAAAGCTCACGGGAATGCCGTGCAGCCGATTCGACACCGTTCCGACGCCCCAGGCGACGGAGTGATCGTTCGTGGTCGTCGTCACCGTCACGGTGATCTCGCCGACGCCGCCACCGCAGGTGAGCACCTGCTGCTCCCTGCCTGCGTCGGCAACACCGGCCGCCGCCAGCGCGACGACGGCGACGAAGGCAACCGCAAGAATGTGCCGCATGCATCTCCCCTTTCATCCGATTGACCCCTCGACGCCGCTTCCCAGCGCGGCGCTCGGCGAATCCTACGAGTGCGAGCGCCTCGGCGCGCGGTGAGCCGGCACTCGAAGATCTGAGCGGATCTGTGAGGCCGCCCCTCGGCGGAATGGACGGTGGTGGGGAGCGGCGACCCCGCTCCCCACACCTCCGTCCGGAGCTACTTCTTCGTCTTGCCGCCGAGAATCGCCGTTCCGGCGGTCTGTGTCGCGATCGCGGTGTGGTCGCAGGTCGAACTGTTGCTCGTGCTCGCATCGCAGCCGGAGCTGTTCGGCCCGTTGGGGTCGTACTGGTCGTCGCTGTAGATGATCGACGCCAGCCCGGTGGTCGGGCTCGCCGCAACACCGAAGTCGTCGAACAGGTCGCGGTTGCCGGTGCACGTCACTCCCGCCTCGCAGACGCCGCCGAAGTGGACGGTCGGGCCGGCGGTCTCCTGCGACCAGGCCGATCCCGGTGCGAGGGCATTCACGTTCTGGGCGAAGCCCACGGTCCAGGCGGCACTCAGCGGGTAGTTGTCGGGCGTGTTCGTGCCGTCGAAGTACGGCGTCTGGTAGTAGACGACGTCGAGCTTGCCGGCGTCACCTGCCGTCGACCAGGGGAAGATCTGCGTCCCGCTCGTGCTGCTGACCAGGTATGGGCCCCTCCACGTCTTGCCGTGGTCGGTCGAGAACGAGTAGTAGACGTGGTGGTCGTCGGTGTAGACGGAGTAGACGTTGCCGGCCTTGTCGACCGACACGTTCACGAACTGGTGGCCGTAGCCGACTGTCGGATCCGGGTTGACGTAGACCGGGTAGTCGGTGAACGTCAGCCCGCCGTCGGTCGAGACGGCCATGTAGACGCCGTGGTAGTTGCACGTGCCGGCAACCACGCCGAGCTGTGGCGCGCACGCCGTCTCCGCTGCGGTCGTGATCGCCGAGTAGGTCTGGTAGATCACGTGCGAGCCCGGGTCGATCGCCAGATTCCCGATCCCGTTCTCCCCGATCTGGAACGCGTGATTCGCGTCGAGCGCCGACGCGTACTGCGTCGTCCCCGCCACACCCGTCGAGCCGACCGTCTTGCCGCAGCCGACCGTGATCCCCTGCGGCCCGTTGTGGTAGGAGAAGCAGTAGCCGAACGAGCCGTCCGCGGCGATCCACTCGCGGTCGTCGGCGGTCTCGGGCGTGGTGACGGGGTTCAGCGTCCACGTATCGCCGGCGTCGGTCGAGACGGCGATGTCGACATTTGCAAGCGACAGGCTCGCGACGTAGACGTTGTACTTGCCGGTCGCGGGATTCACGTCCGGAGCGACCGCCAGATCGGTGTCGCCGCCGCCCGGCGCGAAGCCGGTGTCATTCGACTGCGAGCCTGCATCCGGCGAGGGCAGCGTCGTGTAGTGCAGACCGCCGTCGACGGAGCGGAACGCGACCGTCCCGGCGCCGAGGCCGTTCTCGGAGCTGCCGAAGAAGCGACCCGCGCCGTCGGCCCGGATCGCCGGCTCGGCAGCGATGTTCGAGCAGGCAGAGCTACCCGGACAGGTCGTGCCGGTCGTCTCGGCCAGCGAGTAGTTGACGAAGCCGCTCTTGCTCGGCTGAGCCGCCGAAGCGGCAAGAGCTCCTGCGAGCGCCACCAGCGCGACGCCCGAGAGCAACACCATACGTCCCATCAGATGAGCCTCCCAATCGGTAACGACGCTTCTCTCCCCGCACCGGCACCCCCGAAACGAAGCCGGGACCGGTCGCCGGGCAGGCGCGTCGCGCTGCGAGGGCACGTCGCAGATTCGACATCGATCTGGCCTCCTTAGAAGCTCAGTCGCAGGAGCTCGCCGTGTGCCGGCGTTACCGCCGAGGCGAAATCAGACGGCGTGCCGGGGCAGCTCGTTGCCGTGGATCCGGCACAGACCGCCGGCCGGCGATGCGGTCGACCAGGGCATCGGCTGCCGCGAGGCCTGCTCCGATCTGGTCGTGGCCGGGCTGTCCCAGCACGACGCCGGTGATCGTCGTCGGCTTGCCGTCGACGAAGCGGACGGCCCGGAAGGCGAAGCAACCGCCGGCCGCGTCGGTCGAGCCGGTCTTGACGCCGACGAACCCGTCGTGCCCGAGCAAGGTGTTGGTGTTGTGCACGGTGCCTGCGACCGGCAGCGTCGCGCTCGCTGTGGCCACGATGCCGGCGAACGCCGGCAGGAGCATGGCCCGGTCGACGATGCGCACCTGGTCGGCGGCGGTCGACACGGTTGCGTCGTCGTAGCCGCTCGGGTCGGTGTAGCGGGTATGGGTCATGCCCAGAGACCGTGCTGTCGCATTCATCCGGACGACGAACCGGGCCACCGAACCGGCGTCCCAGCGCGCCAGAACCGCGGCGATGTTGTTCGCCGACGGCAGCAACAGCGCCTGCAGCGCCTGCCGCTCGGTCAACTCCTCTCCGGCGGCGACGGACACGACCGACTCCCGCTGCCCGCGCCGGCGGTCGGTGTCGGCCACGTCGGCGTCGGTGAGCTCGATCGCCGGGCCGTCCCGGCCGGCCCCCAGCGGGTGATCCCGGAGCACGAGGTAGGCCGTCATCACCTTCGCGACGCTGGCGATCGGAGCCGCGTGCTGGTTCGGGCCTGCCTGGACCCGCGACTGCTCTCCCTGGACGAACGCGGCCTGGCCGTCTGCCGGCCACACCGAGCTCGGCACCCCTTCGCCGTGCGCCCCAGGGTGCTCACCGGGAAGGACGCCGACGGGTGGTGCGGCCGCCGTCGACGGCGAGGACAGGAGCGACTGGGCGGCGAGGGCTGCGGCGATCGCCGCGACGACGACGAGCAGGCCCGCGACGCGGATCCTGCGAATCCGCCTCCGGCGGGCTGCTCGTGCTCGTTTGCTGTGGGTCATGCCGCCATTCAAGGCGGCGTCGCGTTGCAGGCACGTATCCGGTTTTCGATATGCCGACGACATGCGCCAGCTCGTAGCATCGGAGCATGCGTGTATTGCTCGTCGAGGACGAGCCCTATATGGCAGAGGCGATCCGCGACGGCCTGCGCCTGGAAGCGATCGCCGCCGACATCGCGGGTGACGGCAACACCGCTCTCCAGCTGCTGAGCGTCAACGCCTACGACATCGCCGTCCTCGACCGGGACATCCCGGGTCCGTCCGGCGACGAGATCGCCGAGCAGATCGTTGCCTCCGGCAGCGGCATGCCGATCCTCATGCTCACCGCTGCCGACCGTCTCGACGACAAGGCCACCGGGTTCGAGCTCGGCGCCGACGACTACCTGACGAAGCCGTTCGAGCTCCGGGAGCTCGTGCTCCGCCTCAGGGCGCTCGACCGCAGGCGTGCCCACTCGAGGCCGCCGGTCCGGGAGATCGCAGGTCTGCGGTTGGATCCGTTCCGGCGCGAGGTCTACCGCGACGGCCGCTACGTCGCCCTGACCAGGAAGCAGTTCGCGGTGCTCGAGGTCCTCGTCGCCGCCGAAGGAGGCGTCGTCAGCGCCGAAGACCTCCTGGCGCGAGCATGGGATGAGAACGCAGACCCGTTCACGAACGCCGTGCGCATCACCGTCTCCGGACTGCGCAAACGCCTCGGCGACCCCGCGATCGTCGCCACCGTCGCCGGCGTCGGCTACCGCATCGACACGCAACCGGACGCCGGTCATGAGGGAGGAGGCCGTGGATAGAGCACCCGGGTTGAGCGTTCGACTGAAGCTCACGCTCAGCTACGCCGGCTTCCTGATGCTCGCAGGCGGCTTGATCCTCGTCGCCGGGTACTTCTCCCTGTCGCGCGGTGTGCACCCAGGCGTGATCTTCATGGTGCGCAGCCACTCCGATCTCCTGCGCGATTTCGCTCCGATCGCAGCCACTGTGATGGCGTTCCTGCTCGTCTTCGGTCTGGTGGGCGGGTGGCTCCTCGCCGGCCGCATGCTCGCGCCTCTGACGCGGATCACGGACGCCACGCGCCTGGCGGCGACCGGATCGCTCTCCCACCGGATCGAGTTGGAAGGTCGCAGAGACGAGTTCCGCGAACTCGCCGACAGCTTCGACGCCATGCTCGCGCGGCTCGACGCTCAGATCGCCGAACAGCAGAGATTCGCGGCCAACGCGTCGCATGAGCTGCGCACTCCGCTCGCGATCACCCAGACGCTTCTCGACGTGGCCCGCAACGATCCGAACCGCGACAACGGCGAGCTCGTCGACCGCCTCCACGCCGTCAACGCCCGCGCGATCGACCTCACCGAGGCGCTGCTCCTGCTCAGCCGCGCCGACCGGCGATCCTTCATCCGGGAGCACGTTGACCTATCCCTGATAGCCGAACAGGCCGCCGAGACGCTCCTCCCCCTCGCAGAGGAACGCGGCCTCACGATCGAGACCTCCGGCGACATCACGCCGACCATCGGCTCACACGCGCTGCTGCTGCAGCTGACCACGAACCTGGTGCAGAACGCGATCGTTCACAACCTGCCCGACCAGGGCACCGTGTGGGTCACCGCCGGCCTTGACCCGACGAGTGCGGTGCTCACCATCGAGAACACCGGCGAGCAGCTGACCCCACAGGTGGTCTCCACGCTCGCCGAGCCGTTTCTCCGCGGCACCGAGCGCAGGCGCGCCGATCACGCAGGTGTCGGGCTCGGCCTCGCAATCGTCAAGAGCATCACGCAAGCGCACGACGGCACCCTCACGCTCGCCCCGCGCGACGGCGGCGGGCTCCGCGTCACGGTGCAACTACCCGCCGTGCCGACGGCACCGCCGACGGGTTCGGTGCAACCTACGCGGCGCTGACGGGGCTCTCGGCGACGAGGGCCTCGACGCTCACCGCGTACACCTTCACCGGCTGACGCTTCCCCTTCAGCGGGAACTCTCCCTGCGCTTCGACGGCAATGCCGTCGTCGAGGCCGGCGCGGGTGTTCTCGTCGATCAGAATCAGCCGGCCGAGCTCCTTCGTCTGTGCCTCGAGCCGCGCCGCGACGTTGACGGTGTCTCCGACGCACGTGTACGTCGCGCGGTGCTGCGTCCCGGTGTAACCCGCGATCACCTGGCCCGACGCGATGCCGATGCCGATCTGGATCTCCACCTTCCCCTGCGCCGCCTGCTCCTCGTTGAAGAGCCTGATCAGCTCGACCATCTGACGAGCTGCGAGGACGGCGCGCACCCGGTGGTCCTCGCTCGGGAGAGGCGCCCCGAAGATCGCCATGAGCCCGTCGCCGACCATCTGGTTGACGATGCCGCCTTCACCGCCGATCGCGTCCATCATCAGCAGGTAGTAGTCGTTCAGCAGCTCGATCGTCTCGGCAGGCTCTCGCGCCTCCGCGATCGACGTGAAGGACCGGATGTCGCAGAACATGGCGGTCGCGTCGACGTTCTTGCCTCCGAGAGAGAAACCCGAGGTGAGCAGGTCGTCGGCCACCTCCTTGGTGGCGAACTTGCTGATGAGCTCGCGCTGCTGGTCGCGCAGCCGCTTCTTCTCGAGGCTCGCGTCGATCCGCGCGTTGAGCAGAACGGGGTTGATCGGCTTCGTCAAGTAGTCCTCGGCGCCCATCTCGACGCACTTCACGACGCTGTCGAGCTCGTCGAGCGCCGACGTCATGATCACGGGGATGTCACGAAGATGGAGATCGGCCTTCAACTCCTCCAGGACGCCGTAACCGTCGAGCTCGGGCATCAACACGTCGAGCAGCAGCACATCGAACCGCCGCTGCCGGAGCAGGTCGAGCGCCTCGAGCCCGTGCTCCGCGAAGACGACGGTGTGGCCCTGCTGCTCGAGGCTGCGGCCGAGCAGAAGCCTGTTCATCCTGTTGTCGTCGACCAGGAGGATCGTGCCGGGGGCGACCGGGACGCTCATGTCGTCGCCTTCGGGCGCAGCGTCCCGAGCGCCTGGTCGAGCGGGCGGCGCTCCTCCTCGATCCGTGCGACGAGACCGGGCGCGCCCTCGAGGTTGCCCTCCTTCGCCTGCTGTTCGAGCGCCCGGCAGAGCTCCGTGAACTCCGTCGCCCCGAGCGTGGCGCCGTTCGACTTCAGCGTGTGCGCCACGCGCCTGACCTCGGCCGCATCACCCTCGTCCAGGGCGCGACGGAGTGTCGCGAGGAGCGTGCCGACGTCGGCCAGGAACGTGTCGATCACCTCGGCGAGGAAATCGTCGCCACCGAGCTCGCGCAGGCTCTCGAGCGCATCGCCGTCGAGACGCGCGTCCGCGTCCACCGCCGACGGCACTGCAGCGGGGCCGAGCTGCCGCACGCGCCTCAACGCCTCCGCCAGCGCATCCGAGCGGATCGGCTTCGCCACGTAGTCGTCCATGCCCGCCGCGAAGCAGGCCTCGCGGTCCTCGGGCAACGCGTTCGCCGTCATCGCGACGATGCGGGGTCGCGTGTCCGGCCACCGCTCGCAGATCCGACGCGAGGCATCGAGGCCGTCGAGCTCGGGCATCTGCACGTCCATCAGCACGACGTCGTACTGGGTGCGTTCGAGCGCGTCGATTGCCTCGAGCCCGTTCGACGCGACGTCGGCGGCGTAGCCCAGCCGCTCGAGCAGGCGGAGCGCGACCTTCTGGTTCACCGCGTTGTCCTCGGCGAGCAGGATCCGCAGCGACGAGGCCCCGTGACCCGGCCGTTCCGCCTCCGCCGCGGCCGCCGGCTCGACGTCGCCCTCCGCGACCATCCGAACGAGCGCGTTGTAGAGCTGCGAGGCGCGCAGCGGCTTGGCGAGCTGCGCGTCGAAGTCGCCGCTCGAGGCTGCCTGCGGCAGACGCCCGAGCGAGGTCAGGAGCAGGAGCGGCAGCTCGCGTCGCGAGCGGCGGCGACGGATCTCGCGTGCCAACTGGACCCCGTCCATCTCCGGCATCATCATGTCGAGCACGGCCAGGTCGAACCGCTCGCCCGCATCGAGGAGCATGAGCGCCTCGGCGCCGCCCTCGACGGCCACCGGCTCCATTCGCCACGCGTGCGCGTGCCGCGTGACGATCTCGCGGTTGGTGGCGTTGTCGTCGACCACGAGAACGCGTTTTCCGAGGAGCTGCGGCAGCGCGTCGTCCACCGTCGGCCGTCTCGGAAGCTCGACCGGCTCGGCGGGGAGGGAGATGCGGAACGTCGAGCCCTCGCCCTCCTCGCTCTCCGCCCGGATCGTTCCACCCATCAGCTCGACGAGGCGTTTCGAGATCGCGAGCCCGAGCCCGGTCCCGCCGTAACGGCGCGTCGTCGACGCGTCGACCTGGCTGAACGACGTGAACAGGCGATCCATCCGATCCTGCGGGATGCCGATGCCCGTGTCGCGCACCGCCAGCTCGAGCCTGACCTGGCCGCGCGCTGCTGCCTCGGCCTCGACGAGCACGACGACCTCGCCCTCCTCGGTGAACTTGACCGCGTTCGACAGGAGGTTGAGGAGCACCTGCCGCAGGCGAGAGGCGTCGCCGACGATCGCCGCGGGTGCGTTCTCGTCGATGAGGCATCCGAGCTCGATCCGCTTCTCCCACGCGCGCGGGGCCACGATCTCGAGCGCACGTTCGACGCACTCCCTCAGGTCGAACGGCTCGTTCTCGAGCTCGAGCTTTCCTGCCTCGATCTTCGAGTAGTCGAGGATGTCGTCGATCACGTGCAGGAGGGCGTCTCCGCTCGAGTGGACGACCTCGGCGAACTCGCGCTGCTCTCCGGTGAGCTCGGTGCCGAGCAGCAGATCCGTCATGCCGATCACCGCGTTCATCGGCGTCCTGATCTCGTGGCTCATCGTCGCCAGGAAGGCGCTCTTCGCCTGCGTCGCGGCCTCGGCCTCCTGCCGGGCGCGCTGGAGCTCGGTGACGTCGTGGTAGATGCCGAGGAAGCCGACGTGGGAGCCGTCGACCGTGAGCTGGACGAGTTTCAGCTCCACGTCGACCGGTGTTCCGTCCTTGCGCCTGCGCCTCGCGATTCGTTGCGCACGGCCGACGCTCATCGCCTCCTCCGTGATCTCGCGCCCCTCGCCGCGATCGGCGCCGCCGAAAACGAGCTCGTCGACGGAGCGACCGAGCGCTTCGTCCGCCGAATAGCCGAAGAGCTCCGACGCTGCCGGGTTCCAGTCGGTCACCCGCTCATCGGCGTCCATCACGACCACCGCCGCGGGACTGATCGCGACGAGAGACTCCAGGTACTGGCGCTGCCGCTCGATCTCGGCGAAGAGACGCGCATTCTGGATCCCGACACCGACGTTGGCCGCAATCGTGGCGAGAAGGCGAACATCTCCTTCTCCGAACCGGCCTTCCAGCTCGACACTCTGGACGCTGATCACCCCGATCGACTTCTCTCCGACCAGGATCGGGACTCCGAGATAGGAGAGGGAAGGGGTGCCGACCAGGGCCAGCGCGCGCCCCTCGTATTGCTCCCTGCGATTGAGCACGAGCGGCTCGCGCGAACGGAGGATCTGCGACGTGAGCCCTTCCCCATAGGGCAAAGGTGGCTCTTCCCGCCGCTCGCCGGTCTCGTAGTAGTAGGCGAATTCGATCTGCCCGCTGGTCTCGTCGTGCAGCGCGACGTAGGCGATGTCGGCGTCGAAGGTCTCGCGCACCTGCTCGCCGACCAGGTCGATGAGCGCGACGAGATCGAGCTGCGAGGCGAGTGCCTGGCCCACGCTGTTGACGGTCGCGAGCTCGGCCAGACGCTGCCGGGTCTCGTGCACGAGGCGAGCGTTGTCGAGCGCCACCGCAAGGCCGCCGGCCAGAGTCAACAGCAGGCGCTGGTCCGCCTCGGTGAACGCGTGCGTCCGGTCCGCGTTCTGGAGCGAGATCACACCGGTCGAGCGACCGCCGACGACGAGCGGGACGAAGAGCGCCGAGCGAATCGGCTCGCCGCTCAGCACATATGGGTTGCCGTAGCGCTCTGCCACCTCGGGCGTGGTCTCCTCGACCATCAGCGGCTCCCGCGTCTCCATCACGTGCTTGCGAAACCCGATCAGTGGGATCGGGCTTTCGTGCAGACGTTCCCCTCGCTCGATCACATAGGGGAACGTGAGCAACTCGCTCGCGTCGTCGTAGACGGAGATGCTGACGACCTGCGCGTCGAACACCTCGAGCAGACGATCGCCGACGAGGTCGTAGATCGACTGAGGATCGAGCTCCCCGGCGATCGCGGCCTGGACGCTGTTGATCAACGCCAGCTCCGCGTTGCGCTGCCGGGTCTCCTGGAGGAGACGCGCGTTCTCGAGTGCGGCACTGACACTGCCGGCCAACGTGACGAGCAGGCGCTGGTCGGACTCGCTGAACGCACCTTCCCGATCGACGTTCTGCAGCGAGATGACGCCGGACGGACGTCCGGAGGTGAAGAGCGGGACGAAGAGGACCGACTTCGGCGCCTCGCCGGCGATCGCCGTCGGGTTGCCGTACCGCTCAGCGGCCGCCGCGACGTCCTCGTTCACGAGCAGCGGCTCGCCCGTCTCGAGCACGTGCTTGCGGAAGCCGAGCACCGGGAGCGGATCGACGGCGAAGCGCTCGCCGCGCTCGACCAGATACGGGAAGTCGAGAAGCCCGGTCGCCTCGTCGTACGTCGAGATGCTGACGGCCTGTGCGTCGTAGACCTCCTCGATCCTGTCGCCGACGACCTGGTAGATCGCCTGCGGGTCGAGCTCGGCGGCGATCGACTCCTGCACGCTGTTGATCAACGCCAGCTCGGCGTTCCGCTGACGCGTCTCGTGCACCAGACGGGCGTTCTCGAGCGCGACGCTGAGGCTCCGGGCGAGCGTCTCGAGCAGCCGTTGGTCGGACTCGCTGAACGCGCGCTCCCGGTCGATGTTCTGAAGCGAGATCACTCCGGTCGCCCGGCCGCCCGCCACGAGCGGCACGTAGAGCACCGACTTCGGCATCTCGCCCACGAGCAGCGGGTTGCCGTACCTCGCCGCCGCGCCGACAAGGTCCTCGTCGATCAGCAGCGTCCGGCGCGTCTCGATCGCGTACTTGCGGAAGCCGATCAACGGAATCGGCTCGTCCGGATAGCGGACGCCGCGCTCGATCGTGTACGGGAAGTGGATGAGATCCAACGCCGCGTCGTACATGCCGATGTCGACGACCTGCGCGTCGAAGACCGCCTGGAGCTTGTCGCCGACCACGTCGTAGATCGCCTGCAGCTCGAGCTCGCCGGCGAGCGCGGCCTGGACGCTGTTGATCAGCGCGAGCTCCGCATTGCGCTGCCGTGTCTCCTCGATCGCGCGCGCGCGAGAGAGCGCGACGCCGATATGGCTGCCGACGAATGCGAGGAGGCTCTTGTCCTCCTCCGTGTACCGGACGTCGCTCGTGTACGACTGCACCGCCGCGACGCCGAGAACGCGCCCCTCGGCCTTCAGGGGAACGCCGAGCCAGGTCGAGCTCTCGTGCAAGGTTCCGACCAGCTCGATCTCACCGGTCTCGATCAGCCCGAGCGTTCGCGCATACGGGATGAGCTGCGGCTCCCCGGTTCGCAGGACGTAGGCGGTTTGGCCTCTCGCATTGCCCTCGCCGAACGTCTCCCACAGGTTCGGGTCGGGGACGTCGAGATCGACCTCGTCGACGTAGTAGGGCCAGTTGATCAGCTGACGCTCGTCGTCGTACAGGGCAATGAAGAAGTTGTTCGCCTGCATCAGCTCGCCGACCACGGCGTGCACCTCGCGGTAGAACTCCTGCATGTCGCGCGCCGAGCTCGCGAGCTCGGCGATCCGATACAGCGCCGCCTGGACCCGCTCGGCGCGGCCGCCCTCGACAGGAGCCGTCACGTCCGTGCGTCCTCGAGCCGCAGCACGCACCCAGTATCGTTCGCAACGAGGACGCCGTCCAGAGCGGCGCCTTCGCGTCACCCGGACTACCCGACTAACGAGGAACTACAACGCGTCGTCGCCCGCCGGGAGGGTCGGGTGGTCGGTGGGATAGACGCCGACGGCGAATCCGTACATGGTGTCGCCCGACCGCGGAAGCCGGTCGAACTCGGCCACCAGCTCGGCCATCCGCTCCCAGAACTCCGAGGCCTCGACCTCCGTGATGCGGGCGTGCCGGATGAAGCCCCAGAGCTTCCCGTCCCGGAAGGCCGTCGTCGACTCGCGGGCCGCGACCTCGAAATCGTTGAAGTCCCGCGGCGAATCGTCCCCTTCCGCGTTCCGCTCGAGGGCGACGTAGAACATCCGGGCGGTGCGACCGTAGAAGCGCTCCTCGATCGCGCGCACCCGCCGCGTCCGCACGATCTGCAGCAGCCCGGCGTCCGTCAGCACCTTGACGTGGTGGGCGACGGTGCTCTTCGGCCGCCCGAGCGCGACCGCGAACTCGTTCACCGTGGCCGCCCGTTCATGCAGCAGGCCCAGGATCGTCGTGCGCAAGGGGTGGCTGAGCGCCTTGACCTGGGCCGGCTCGGTGAGCGCGATCCGGTCGGCGAGGTCGTAGTCGGGCGGGGTTCGGTCGCCGCTCACGCCCGGAATAGACTAACATCACCAAACAATCCAGATTATTGGATCGATGGGAGGATCCGATGAGCGAGGTTCTGCTGTACCACCACGTGCAGGGGTTGACGGGAGGCGTGCGCGCCTTCGCCGACGAGTTGCGGCAGGCGGGGCATACCGTGCACACGCCCGATCTGTTCGACGGGCAGTCGTTCGAGACGCTCGAGGACGGCATGGCATTCGCACGCGAGGCGGGTTTCGAGGCACTGGCCGAACGCGGCGTCGCTGCCGCCGAGGGAATCGGACCCGACGTCGTCTACGCCGGGTTCTCCTTCGGCGTGATGATCGCGCAACGGCTCGCGCAGACCCGCCCGGGCGCGCGTGGCGCGCTGCTCATGTACTCGTGCCTCCCGGTGTCGGAGTTCGGCGACGCGTGGCCCGACGACGTCCCGGCGCAGGTGCACGGCAAGGAGGGCGACGAGTTCTTCCTGGAGGACATCGAAGCCGCCCGCGCCCTCGTCGACTCGACCGACCGGGCAGAGCTCTTTCTCTATCCAGGGACCGAGCATCTGTTCGCCGACTCGTCGCTCCCCTCGTACGATCCCGACGCCGCGGCATTGCTCACCGAGCGCGTGCTGGCGTTCCTCGCCAAGGAGGCCGTCTCGGGAGATCGTCGTGCCTGACACGGCGACCTACACGATCAAGGCTCTGAACGAAACGACGTGGGACGCGTTCGCGGCGCTCGTCGACCGGAACAACGGCGTCTTCGGAGGATGCTGGTGTCTGGGCTTCCATCCCGAAGGAGGCGACAAGTCGATGACCGCAGCGCAGAGGCGACAACGCAAGCTGGAGCGCGTCCGGGAGGGCACGGCCCACGCGGCGCTCGTCTTCGACCAGGACGACTGCGTCGGCTGGTGCCAGTTCGGCGCACCCGACGAGGTGCCCCGCATCAAGAGCCGCGCCGTCTATGAGAAGGGGCAGTCGGTCCCGCCGGCCTGGCGGATCGCGTGCAACTTCGTCGGCAAGGGCCATCGGCGGCGGGGCGTGGCGACCGCTGCGCTGGCCGGTGCGCTCGACCTGATCGCGGGCCTGGGCGGCGGGACCGTCGAGGGATACCCGGAGGGTGCCGAATCGGTGCCCGCCGGCTTCCTCTTCAACGGCGCGCTCTCGACGTACGAGCGGCTCGGCTTCACGCGGGACCGCAAGATCGGCAAGCACCGCTGGGTCGTGAGCAAGGTGGTCGAGCCCTACGCCTGATCATCTGCCTGCTGGGCGGCGGCAAACGTTCGGGTTCGCTAGAGCGGAACGCCTGCAACTCGGCCTCCGCGGTCGACCAGACCGGCGCCGACGTCGTTGCAGCGGGTCACCCGGTCCACACGCGATCCGACGGAGTGACTGATGGCTGACGCCCAGGCCACGTGGGATCACATCGAGCAGGCCGAGTTGAGGATCGACGGGGTCAGCCCGGGCACGGGGTTCGGCCGGTCGGACGGGCTGCGGATCCACGGGAAGATCTACGCGATCCGGAACGACCACGACCTGATCCTCAAGCTCCCGCGGGATCGGGTCGTGCACATGATCGAGTCCGGCACGGGCCGTCCTTGGGGCCCGGGCACGGGGCGAATCATGCGCGAGTGGATCGCGATTCCCGAAGCGCGCTCGAGCGCGTGGGCCGCACTGACGGGAGAAGCGCGGGCGTTCGTCGGCTCGCGCTAGCTGTGCTCGATCCGGAGCAGCGCATCTACGACGATCGTTCGATCGACGGGACGTTTCTGATCGAGAGCGGTTGGCGCGTCGACCCCCACGATGCCGCGGCACGCATCAACTGGACAACACGCTACGAGCCCCGCGGCCTGATGCGCTTGCTTGCACCTGTGCTCGGCACGATCATCCGGCGCGGACCGGACCGCTGAAGGACCTGCAGAGGTTTGCCATGCTCGTCGCGTCTGATTCCGGCGACCGATGGAGGCGGCCCGTTACGGGATCGATCGAACGGGAAGACGCAGGTCGTAGGAATCGCTCGCATGGAGATTCTGACCAGGAGGGAGCCGCGTGAAGAACCAAGTGCTCGAGCCAGAGCCCGAGACGGACGACGAGCCGAAGCCCGACCCGGACCAGGAGCCGATAACCGCGCCGGAGCCGGACACGCTCCCCGAGGAGCCAGATGTCGACCCACCCGGTCTCGTGGCGTCGCTCGTCGGTTGATCGCGTGGGAGGAGCTCGTCGCGGCGGCTGAGCGTTCGCGGCGCTGATGTGAACGGGCCTCGGACGGTGGCTCTGGTGGCGGGTGCGACGCGCGGTGCAGGCCGGGCGATCGCAGTCGAGCTCGCCCGGGCAGGCGTCTACGTCTACGCGACCGGCCGCAGCAGCCGTGCGTCCGGGCCGTCGGAACTGGCCAGGCCCGAGACGATCGAGGAGACCGGGGAGCTGATCGCCGCCGCCGGCGGGGAAGGATCGGCACTCGTGGTCGACCACGAAGACGCTGCGTCGGTTACCGAGCTCGTCGAGCGAATCGAGCGCGACCAGGGCCGGCTGGACGTCCTCGTCAACGACATCTTCGGCGGCGACCGGTACATGGAATGGGACAAGCCCCTCTGGGAGCACGACTGGGCAGGCGGGCTGCGGATGCTGCAGATGGGCGTGCACACGCATCTGATCACGTGTCGGGCAGCGATCCCCGCGCTGCTCCGCACCGCTCGTGCCGACGGAACGCTTGGCCTTGTCGTCGAGATGACGGACGGCACCTCGGAGGCGAACGCCGAGTTTCGACGCAACGTGGGCTTCTACTACGACCTCGTCAAGGCCAACGTCGAGCGGATCGTGAAGGGGCTCGCCGTCGAGCTCCAGAATGAGCCGGTGGCGGTCGTCGGGGTGACTCCCGGCTGGCTCCGATCGGAGCGGATGCTGGAGCACTTCGGCGTGACCGAGGCGAACTGGCGAGACGCCTGCCGGGACCGCCCCGGCTTCGCGATCTCTGAGTCGCCGACGTATGTCGCCCGAGGCGTTGCCGCGCTCGCCCGCGCCGGCGACGCGGAGCGCTGGCAGGGCTCGATCGCGAGCGCGCGCCAGCTGGCCGACGCCTACGGCGTCACGGACACCGACGGCAGCCGGCCCGACTGCTGGGGCCACCTCGCCGCCTACGGCTGGGGGCACGACGACGGCCACGGCATCGACGAATTCCGCTGAAGCGATGAGGCTCGACGATCTCAGCGGCCTGGCCGCTCAGCTCGAGGGCGTCGCCGAACGTCGCCGCAACGGCCTGCTCGAGTGGCGGTGCCGCGGACGCCTGGTTGCCCGGCAGCTCGACCGAAGCCATGTCGTGATCCGCGCCTCGTTCGAGTTCAAGGACTTCCTCCTGCAGTCGTTCCCGGAGACGTTCTCCGTGCCGGAGCGCTACCGGAAGCACATGATGATCGTCGCCGATCTCGAAGCGGGCAACACTGATGCGGTCGAAGACGCGATCGTCGGCGCCTGGGAGCTGCAGTCCGCCGGGTAGCACGTCAACCAGCGGTGACGTGGAGGAACGGGCTGCAAGGTCCAGAAATCTAATGCGTCCGTGAAGCCGATGGCGCGTACAGCCGAAGCCACTTCCGAGCTGGAACATCGTCGCGCGCAGCTGCACGGCGCGTTCGGCAACGACTCCTTCGGGCGGCTCGCCGAGAAGGCGGCGAGGTTCTTCGGCACGCCGCAGTACATCCTCGGGCAGACCGTCGCCGTTCTCGCATGGGTCGTCCTGAACTCGACCCAGCTGCATCTCGGCTTCGCCTGGGACGTCTACCCCTTCATCGCCCTGAACCTCCTCTTCTCGCTCCAGGCCGCCTACGCCGCACCACTGATCCTGCTCGCGCAGACGCGACAGGCCGACCGCGACAAGCTGCATTCCGAACGAGTCGAGAAGAGCCACAGCCGACTCGAGCAAGCCGCCAAGTCGGAGACCGACAAGATCCTCGAGCTGCTCCAGTCGAACACGAACCTGACCCAGCAGGACAAGGAGCTGACCGAGCAGGTCGCCGGCCTGACCAGGCAGATCCACGCGCTGCTCACGAAGCAGACCGGGCGGTAAGCGCCCTCAGAGAATGAGCTGCCGGCTCACGTCGGAGCCGGAGCGGCCGCACCGGCGCGAAGCGCCTCGAGGGAGTCGCGGATCTCCTTCGCCAGGATCGTGTACATGGTCGGCTCGATGATCTCGAGCGCCGCCGAGAGGGCCTCGCATGCCTCGTCCCTGCGCCCCTGCGCAGCGCGAACGAGCCCCGACACGTGCAGCATCGACGCGCGCGTCCAGACGTCGTCGCGTCCGACGCGGCGCTCGGCCGCCGTCACGATGCGCTCCGCCTCGCCGATCTTCCCCTGCCGAACGAGGACCCCGGCGAGCAGTCGCTCGGCTTCGACGAGGTATCCCTGCTCGTGCGTCCTGCGCAGGCCGCTGACCGCCTCCTGGAACGCCTTCTCCGCGGCGCCGAGCTCGTCCCGCTGCTCGTAGACCGTGCCCAGGTTGGACAGCGTCCAGCCGTAGCGGCCGGCAGCGCCGGTCTCCCGGAAGATCTCCAGTGCCTCGAGCAAGAGCCTCTCGGCCTGGTCGGGTTCACCGCTGCCGCAGTGGCGTCCGCGAACGGCGAGCGCAAACCCCATCGCGTCGCGGCTACCACTCGATGCCGCAAGTGCCTGCGCACGCTCGAGCAGCTCGACCGTCCGGGCGGTGTCACCCTGCACCCCGGCCACGCCCGCAAGCTGCGTGAGCGCCAGGCTCTCGAGGTCGGGCCGGCCGGCCTCGTGGGCGAGCTCGAGCATCGCCTCACCGTGCCGCGTGGTGCCGGCCGCGTCACCACGCCACCAGAAGATCGTCGTGATCAGCGCGTGGGCGTCGTAGAGCCCCGTCAGCTCGTCGGCGGGGAGGACCGCGAGCGCCTCGTCCGCGAGGTCGTGAGCCCGGTCGGCGTCGCCGTCTTCGTGCAGGGCGAGATCGGCGAGGAGAATCAGCGCTCCACCCTCGATCGCCGGCAGGCCGGCGGCGCGAGCGCCTGCAAGCACGTCCTCTGCCTCGGCGCGCACCGTCGGCACGTCCGACAGCCGCCACGCCGCGCGGGCGGCGAGGTACCGCCGGTCGGGGCTCGGCTCGAGCTCGATCGCGCGCAGCAGCGTCCGGCGGGCGCCGACGAAGGCGCCGCGGCGGAGCGCGCGGCTCCCGGTTTCCTCGAGTGCCGCCGCCGCCGAGTGCGCCAGCTCCTGCGGCACGGCACCGTCGAGCTCAGCGAGCAGGCGCGCCGCCTGATCGAGATCGTGCGCTCGGATCCAGACGAGCTCGTCG
>Ga0207657_10000267_pt1 | contig 55426 bp, 54 predicted proteins | sample KBSC33metaG_FD_184316 | JGI IMG/M metagenome (GOLD analysis project Ga0207657, IMG submission 184316) | Corn rhizosphere microbial communities from Kellogg Biological Station, Michigan, USA - KBS C3-3 metaG (SPAdes) (version 2) | ecosystem: Host-associated > Plants > Roots > Rhizosphere > Soil ... | reverse complement strand
TCGATGGCGACTCCGGCCATTCCGACGTCGCCGGCCACGCGCGGATTGTCGCTGTCGTAGCCGCGGTGGGTCGCAAGATCGAAGGCGACCGAAAGCCCCTTCTGCCCCGCCTTCAAATTGCGCCGGTAGAATGCGTTGGACTCCTCGGCGGTCGAGAAGCCCGCATACTGGCGGATCGTCCACGGCCTCCCTGAGTACATAGTCGCATACGGCCCGCGCGTGAACGGCGGCTCGCCGGGCGCGCCGGGATCGATTCCGGCTGCGTCATCGGGCCCGTAAACGACCTTCAGCTTGATGCCTTCGGGCGTGTCGCGGCTCATCTCGTCACTCATCGGCGCCCGCCCTAGCAGGCCATTTGGGTTTTCGGAATTGGCCGGGTGCACCGCGCGTGGCGACGAACCGCGAAGCATTCCCTCCCCTCAGGCGTTTAACGGGCGAAAGGAGAATTGCCATGCCTGCCAAATCCAAGGCACAGCAGAAAGCGGCCGGAGCGGCGCTGTCCGCCAAGCGAGGCGACACGCCGAAAAGCGACCTCAAGGGCGCGTCCAAGTCGATGATGTCGATGAGCGAGAAAGAGCTCGAGAAAATGGCGTCGACCAAGCGCAAGGGTAAGCCGGAGCACGCCAGCTAGGCAACTATCGCCGGTGCCGATTAGACTTTAGCGTCGGCCGTTGCGGCGTTACGGCCGTTCCATGGCCGGCGCCGCAACGCAAACCCAGAACACCGAGAAACTCGCCGGGCTGGCGCTGATCGCGGCCGCGGTGCTCGCGCTTGCGGCGGCCAACAGCCCGCTCGCGGACCCGTATCACGCCCTGCTCGACTTCCGGTTCGGGCCGGTGTTGCCGCGCATCGGCGTGCCGACGGTGCATTCATGGGTCGCCGACGCGCTGATGGCGGTGTTCTTCCTGCTCGTCGGCCTGGAAGTGAAGCGCGAGTGGTACGAGGGGCGGCTTTCGACTGCGGCCGAGCGGAGGCTGCCGTTCGTCGCCGCAGGCGCGGGCATGGCCGTTCCCGCGCTGGTCTATTTGACAGCCGTCGGTTTCGATCCGGCGCTGGTGCACGGGTGGGCGATTCCCGCGGCGACCGACATTGCATTCGCGATCGGCGTGCTCGCGCTGCTGGGTGGGCGCGCGTTGCCGTCGATCAAGCTGTTCCTGGTGACTATCGCCATCATCGACGACGTTGGCGCGGTGGCGATCATCGCGCTTTTCTATACCGGATCGCTCAGCACCTATGCGCTCGGCGGAGCCTTGCTGATCGCGGGAGCGATGGCGTTGCTCAACGTCATGGGCGTGCGCAGGCTGTGGCCGTACCTGCTGCTGTCGGTCGCGCTCTGGTTCGCGGTGCTCGCGAGCGGGGTTCATTCGACGATTGCCGGGGTGGTCGCAGCCCTGACCATCCCGCTTGGGCGCGGCGAAGGACTCTCGCCGTTGCGCAGGCTGGAGCATGCGATCCATCCGTGGGTGATGTTCGGCGTCATGCCGCTGTTCGGGTTCGTGAGTGCCGGGGTCCGCATCGGCGGTGTCGGCGATCTCTTGCAGCCATTGCCGCTGGCCGTTGCGCTGGGTCTGTTCATCGGCAAGCAGGCGGGGATCTTCGGTGCGGCCTGGCTGGTGGTTCGTTCGGGGCTCGCGAAGATCCCGACCGGAGCGTCGTGGCATCACGTCTACGGTGCGGCACTGCTGTGTGGAATCGGCTTTACGATGAGCCTGTTCATCGGCGGTTTGGCCTTTCCCGGCCGGCCGGACGAAGTCGACGCGGCGAAGCTTGGAACGCTGGCGGGCTCGCTATTGTCGGCGATCGCCGGCTGGGTGATGCTGCGCTTCGCCGGCACCGGGGGAGCCATGCCCGGCGAGGCCGACGAAGCAGGCGAGATTTTCGGCGAAGATTGCGAAGACGCCAAGACGGGCAGGATCTGATGCGCTGCTTCTGGGACGATCGTCGGCGGGCGCATAAGCCCCACCGCGGCGATCCGATCATTCACTTCCGGATCGAAACCAACGACAATCGATCGATCGGTTTCGCGGCAGCGGCCCTGCCAACGCTGGTGTTGATGGAAGGCGGCCATGCCGTCGAAGCGTCCGGCGCCAACATGGCGGAGTTCCTCGGCGGCTTTGGACGCTCGGCGGTTATCGCCAACCGTTCTTGCGCGCCGCCTGCTCCTGCGCGGCATCCATCGGTTCGCCCGCCATGGTCGATCCGACCAGAGCCGCAAGATTCGGGTCCATGCCGGCGGCCATCCGATAGTCGCTGCCTTGTCCCTCGGTCGCAGGGAAGAGGCCTCGAACCGCCCACCGGCCGTCGCCGCGACAGGCCAGCCCGGTCGCCGCGGGTCCGCTGAAGCTCCGGCAGATCGCCCCGCCGGAATCGCGGAAGGTGAGCCCGATGCGGATCGCGTCACCCGAGGGCGAGCTGGCGAGCTGGGTATCGAGCGCGCGGCCAAGGCCGCTTGCCGCGTACATCTGCCCGTCCTGGATTTCGACCGGCGAGCCGCCACGTCCGGGCACCATCGTCCCGGCGAAAATGCCGAGCACCAGGGTGGCCGCGATCATCGCCCACTGTGGCAATCCGCCGAATTGCTTCGGGCGCAGCCGGCGCTCGCGCCGTTCGCCGAGATCGATCAGGTTGGAGGACGCCGCCGATACCGTTTTGCGCAGTCGTTCAGAGAGCGGCGCCGCCGACGTCGCGTCGAACGCGGACCTGAGACGGGACTGCATCGCGCGATGCTGATCGGCGAGCATCGAAAGCGCCGGGTCGGCTTCGACGCGCGCAGCCATTTCAGCGGCCTCCGCCCCTTCGAGCTCCCCGTCGAGCCAAGCGAAAAATTTCTCGTCGGCGCTCATCGCTCACCCACAAGCTCGAAAAGCGCGGTTCGTCCGCGCACCAGCCGACTCGAGACCGTCCCGATCGGAAGCTCCAGCAACTCGGCCGCCTCGCGATAGCCGAACCCTTCGATCAGGATGAGCGACACGACCTCGCGCTGTTCGTCGGGCAGCCGCTGCATCGCCGCCATCACTTGCGCGAGCTCGGCAGCGGCCTGGGCCGTCCCGTCCGTGCCGATGCGGTCGGCCTCCTCCGGAGGAGCTTCGAATTTTTCCCGTCGCGAACGCGATCGCGCAGCGTCGATCCAAAGATTGCGCATGATCCGGTACATCCAGCTGTCGAGCCGGGTGCCCTGCGTCCACTGGTCGCGCGAACGGATAGCGCGTTCCACGGTAGCCTGGGTCAGGTCGTCCGCATCCGCCGGGCTTCTGCTCAGCGAATGCGCGAATCTCCGAAGCCGCGGAAGCAGCTCTACGAGTTCGTCCTCGAACGACGGTTGTTGATCCATTCACCCTCATACGGATGAAACGATGCTTCATTCTCGTTTCATCCAAAAGGCCATAGATTGAGGACCGCCGATGCCCAAATTTCGTCGCAACCTGCTTGGCGCCGCCGGGATCCTGTTTTTCGCAGGAACTGCCTGGGCACAACTTCTCCCAGGTGTCGGGCTTCCGCCGGTTTCGCTGCCGACGCCGGTCGCCGGCCTTCCCGTCGCCGGTCCGGTTCTCAATTCCGTCCTCAGCCAGCCGGGCGCGCAGCAGGCGATCCGGCCGACGCTGGACAGCGTTGGCGGGCTTCCCGAAGCGATCGCCGATTCCGGCGCCCCGAACCTGCTGGAGCTAAGACGATTGCGGCTCGATGCACTCATCAAATCCAACGAGGCCGTCCTTGAGCGCGACGACCGGGGAGAGCCAGTGCGCCGCGGAATCCTTGTCGCGGTCGACCCCGATTCCGCCTCGATCCAGCAGGCCGAACGCGCCGGCTTCCGGCTTCTTGCGGATGAGCGGGACCCGGTGCTCGGCCTCAGATCGGTGAAGCTTGAGGTGCCGCAAGGCAGGAGCGCGCGATCCGCGCTCAAACTGCTGGCGAAGGCGGCGCCGCGGCTCGAGGCAGATTACGATCATGTTTATGAACCGAGCGGCGGTTCGCTGGCTCCTCTCGCTACGGCGCTCGCCGCTTCTGCCGGAGCAGGCGACGGACGCGCGATCGGAATGATCGACGGAGGAGTCGCATCCCACCCGTCGCTGGCGGGCGCAAGCATCGAGCAGAACGGCTTTGTTGGCGATCCGAGGCCAACGGGTCACGGAACAGCGGTAGCGTCGCTCCTGGTCGGAAGCCAAGGACCCTTTCGCGGCGCCGCGACCGGGGCGCGGCTCTATGTCGCCGATGTCTATGGGGGCAGCCAGGCCGCAGGGTCGGCAAGCGCCATCGTCAAAGCGCTCGGCTGGCTCGCCGGCCGTCGTCCGCAAGTGATTAACATCAGCCTCGTCGGCCCGGCCAACAAGCTGCTGGCGCGCGCCATCCAGATCGTCCAGTCGCGGGGGATCGAGATTGTCGCGGCGGTCGGCAACGACGGCCCCGCTGCGCCGCCTCAGTATCCCGCGTCCTATCCCGGCGTTCTCGCCATCACTGCGGTCGATTCCCATGGTCGTGCCCTTCCCGAAGCCGGCAAGGCGGCGCATCTCGACTTCGCCGCACCCGGCGCGGACATGGCGGCGGCTCTCCCGGGCCAGGGCTATGCCCGCGTTCGCGGGACGAGCTTCGCCGCGCCGCTTGCCGCTGCACGGCTGCTCGAGGCCGGCTCTCCGTCGCGGCTTGCTGCGCAGGCGCGACCGGGCAAGGGCCGCGTGGGCCGGGGGATCGTCTGCGGCGAATGCAGGATCGATCCGAAAAGCGTCGGCGCGAAATAATTTCGTCGCGGTCGCGGATGAACCACGCTGGAGCTGTCGTTCTCATCTCGAGGGGCAAGTGAAGTCCCCGCAATTCGAGAGGAGAAGCGAGATGAGACTTTCGATCCTTGCCGCTGCATCGGCGGCCGCAATCATCGCCGCGCCGGCTTCGGCTCAGCTGCTCGGCAATGTCGGCGGAACGGTCGGCGGCGCCGTGAACGGCGCGCTTGGCGGCACTTTGAACGGCACCGGCTCGCTCGGCGGCACGCTCAATTCCGTCGGCAACATCGGTGGCATGGCCAACGGCACGCTCGGCGGTCCGGCTTCGGTCACCAACAGCGTCAGCGGTCTCGTCACCGGCTCCGCGAACGGGTCGGCAGGCCATTCGGTCGATAGCCGCAGCGGGTCGGCAAGCGGCAACGTCGGGCTTGCCGGAACGGTCACCGGCACGGTCAATGCAGTGAACTCGGCCGCGGCCGCAGGCCAGAATTTCGGGTTGAACGGCTCGGGCTCGGGGAGCGCCTCGGTGGCCAAGAGCGCCGGATTCTCGGCCCAGGGTGTCGGCACAAACCAGGCCGGGGCCGTCGCCGGGCAACTTGCTGGTAGCGCGCAGGCTGCCGCCAGTGGCGCGGTTTCGACCGCTGCGAATGTCGCCGGGAGCGCCCAGGGCGCGGCCGGCGCAGCCATTTCCGGCGCAGCCGGTTTCGCCGGTCAGGCAAGCGGTGCCGCGAACGGCGCTCTCAACTCCGCAGTGGGCGGCGTCGGCGGTGCCGGGTCGCTTGCGGGAAGCCTCAGTGGAGCGGCGAACGGCTCGATAACGGGCATGGCCGGTTCCGGAGTCCAGGGGACTTCATCCAGCGGCTCCAAGTCGAAGGCCGCAAGCAGCTCGAACAAGCAGAGCTCAAAGGCGTCCGGACAGCACGGGCAGAGCGCGCGGGCGTCGGGCCGGCAGGCGCAGAGTTCCGGGAACGGGCCTGCAAACCACGAAAGCTTCGTCGCGAACAAGAAAAACAGCAACTAGCACTGGCAGGTCGCCCGCCGCGCACTCCCCAGCCCCCCTTGAAAGCGCGGCGGGCGTTATGCCGATTACAACTTTTCGGTGAGCTCGGGCACAATTTTGAACAGGTCGCCGACAAGGCCGATGTCCGCCACCTGGAAGATCGGCGCTTCCTCGTCCTTGTTGATGGCCACGATCACCTTCGAATCCTTCATTCCGGCGAGGTGCTGGATCGCGCCCGAGATGCCGATCGCGATGTAGACGTTCGGAGCGACGATCTTGCCGGTCTGGCCGACTTGATAGTCGTTGGGCGCATAGCCCGCATCGACCGCTGCGCGCGACGCACCCACGGCGGCGCCGAGCTTGTCGGCGAGGGGATCCAGAAGCTTGTGGAAGTCTTCGCTACTGCCGAAAGCGCGGCCGCCAGAAACGATGACTCCCGCGCTGGTCAGCTCCGGCCGTTCGCTTTCCGAAGCGTCGAGTCCGACGAAGGTGGAGAGGCCCGCCGGTGATCCGGCGTCGACCTTTTCGACAGACGCGTTTCCGCCGTCGCGCGCTGCCTTGTCGAAAGCGGTGGTCCGGACGGTGAGCACCTTCTTCGCGTCGTTCGACCTGACTGTCGCGATCGCGTTTCCGGCGTAGATCGGGCGGGTGAAGGTGTCCGGTCCCTCGATCGAAAGCACGTCGCTGACCTGCATCACGTCGAGCAGCGCCGCGACACGCGGAGCGATGTTCTTGCCGGTGGTGGTGGCGGGAACGACGAACGCATCGTAACCGTCCATCAACTTGGCGGCGACGGGAGCGATCTCCTCGGCAAGCTCGTGATCGAGGTGCGCTGCGTCGGCGACCAGCACCTTCGAAACGCCAGCGATCTTCGCCGCTTCATCGCCGACCGAGCCGACGTTCGATCCCGCGACGAGCGCGTGGACGTCACCCAGCTTCGCTGCGGCGATGACGGCGGGAAGGGTCGCGTCGCGGACGCTCTTTCCGTCATGCTCGACGAGGACAAGAACGCTCATTTCGCAACTCCCAGGGCCTTGAGCTTGTCGACCAGTTCGTCGACCGAGCCGACCTTGATTCCCGCCTGCCGCCTGGGCGGCTCAGAGACCTTGATCGTCTCAAGCCGTCGCTTGATATCGACTCCCAGATCGTCGGGAGTCTGGGTCGCAAGCGGCTTCGACTTGGCCTTCATGATATTGGGCAGCGACGCGTAGCGCGGCTCGTTGAGACGAAGGTCGGTGGTGACGACCGCCGGGAGCTTCAGCTCCTCGGTCTCGAGGCCGCCGTCGACTTCGCGGGTCACCTTGAGCTTCCCGCCGCCGGCCTCGACCTTCGACGCGAAGGTGCCCTGCGGCCAGCCGAGCAGCGCCGCCAGCATCTGGCCGGTTGCATTATTGTCGTCGTCGATCGCCTGCTTGCCGAGCACGACCAACTCGGGCTTTTCCTCGTCGGCGATCTTCGCGAGGATCTTGGCGACGGCGAGCGGCTCGACCTCCTCATCGGTCTGGACGAGGATCGCGCGGTCGGCGCCCATCGCGAGCGCCGTGCGCAGCGTTTCCTGCGCCTTGGCGGGGCCGATCGACACGGCGACGATTTCGGCCGCCACGCCTTTTTCCTTGAGGCGGATCGCTTCCTCGACCGCGATCTCGTCGAACGGGTTCATGCTCATCTTGACGTTCATGAGATCGACGCCCGAGCCGTCCATCTTCACCCGCGGCTTCACGTTGAAGTCGATGACGCGTTTGACCGCGACGAGGAGTTTCATGCCTTGCTCCTGAACCTTAGGCCGGAACGGCCTGCTTCACTTCGGCGACGATCTTCCTCGCGGCGTCGCCAAGGTCGTTGGCGGGGATGATCGGAAGGCCGGACGAGGCGAGGATGTCCTTGCCCTGCTGGACGTTGGTGCCTTCCAGCCGGACCACCAGCGGCACGTGCAGGTTCACCTCGCGCGCCGCGGCGACGATCCCTTCGGCGATGATGTCGCAGCGCATGATCCCGCCGAAGATGTTGACGAGGATGCCCTTCACCGCCGGATCGCTGAGGATGATCTTGAAGGCCGCGGTGACCTTTTCCTTGTTGGCGCCTCCGCCGACGTCGAGGAAGTTCGCGGGCTCCGCGCCGTTCAGCTTGATGATGTCCATGGTCGCCATCGCCAGCCCGGCGCCGTTGACCATGCAGCCGATGTTGCCGTCGAGCTTGATGTAGGCGAGGTCGTATTTCGACGCCTCGATTTCCATCGGGTCTTCCTCGGTGAGATCGCGCAACTGCTCGAGTTCGGGGTGGCGGAACTCGGCATTATTGTCGAAGCCGACCTTGGCATCGAGAACCAGCAGCTCACCCTTGTCGGTGACCGCCAGCGGATTGACCTCGATCTGCGAGGCGTCGGTGCCGACGAAAGCGTCGTAGAGCTTCGCCAGCGTCTTGGCGCACTGTTTGGCGAGATCGCCGTCGAGGTTCAGCGCAGCCGCAACTTCGCGACCGTGATGAGGCATCAGGCCGGTCGCGGGATCGACGGTGATCGTCGAGATCTTCTCCGGCGTCTCGTGCGCGACTTTCTCGATCTCGACGCCGCCCTCGGTCGAGGCGACGACCGCGATCCGGCTCGACTCGCGGTCGACCAGGAGCGCGAGATAGAATTCCTTGGCGATGTCGACACCGTCGGTGATGTAGAGCCGCTGGACCTGCTTGCCGTGCGGCCCGGTCTGGATGGTCACCAGCGTGTTGCCGAGCATCTCGGCGGCATTCTCCCGGACTTCGTCGATCGAATGGGCGAGTCGGACGCCGCCCTTGGCGTCGGGAGCGAGCTCCTTGAACTTGCCCTTGCCGCGGCCGCCAGCGTGGATCTGCGCCTTGACGACCCAGAGCGGTCCGGGAAGCTTTTTCGCGGCCTCGACGGCTTGGTCGACGCTCATCGCGGCAAAGCCCGCGGGCACCGGCACACCGAACTTCGAGAGCAGCTCTTTCGCCTGATATTCGTGAATGTTCATGGCGCGCGCCTTAAGCAGAATGAAGGCAAGGATGCAAAAGCTTCACCGGGAGGGGGGCGAAACGGGGCTCCTTCTACTTCTTCCACTTTGTTACCCTCGAACCCGACGAATTGAGTCGCAACGCTGCTAGACTCTTGGCGCTGCTGTAGGACAGAAAAATCGCACCGTGGCCGAGTCCCAGCAGCCCACCCGCAAGATCATCCATGTCGACATGGACGCCTTCTATGCGTCGGTGGAGCAGCGCGATAATCCCGAGCTTCGCGGGCTTCCGGTCGCGGTTGGCGGGCAGCATCGGGGAGTCGTTGCGGCCGCGAGCTATGAGGCGCGCAAGTTCGGAGTCCGTTCAGCCATGCCGTCGGCCACGGCCAAGCGGAAATGCCCGGAGCTGGTGTTCGTTAAGCCGCGCTTCGATGCTTATCGCGAGGTCTCGAACCAGATTCGTGCAATCTTCGCCGATTATACGGAGTTGATCGAGCCGCTGAGCCTCGACGAAGCCTATCTCGACGTCACCGAGGACCGGCACGGGCTCGGCAGCGCAAAGGCGATCGCCGAGGACATCCGAAGGCGTATCCGCGAGGAGACCCGGCTCACCGCATCGGCGGGCGTCTCCTACTGCAAGTTCATCGCCAAGCTCGCGTCCGATTACCGCAAGCCCGATGGCCTGACGGTGATCCGCCCGGAGCAAGGGCCCGAGTTCGTCGCCTCTCTTCCCGTGGTGCGGTTCCACGGCGTCGGGCCTGTGACGGCGAGGAAAATGGAGGCACTCGGCATCCTCACCGGCGCCGATCTGCGGGCCTGGAGCCTGCCGGAGCTGGAGGCGCGGTTCGGAAGCTCGGGCAATTGGTATTATCGAATCTGCCGCGGAATCGACGATCGCGAGGTGAAGCCCGACCGACCCTACAAATCGGTCAGCGCCGAGCGGACGTTCGATGAAGATCTGGCGGATCCACAGCGGCTCGCGGCCGAGCTCGACCGGATCGCCGGCTATGCCTGGGTGCGTGTCGAGCGGGCCGAGGTGATCGGCCGGACGGTGACCCTCAAGGTCAAGTTCGGCGACTTCACATTGATCACCCGGTCGAAGAGCTTCGGCGATGCCGTTCCCGACCGCGAGGCATTCGCCGCGGCGGGCCAGCAGCTGCTTGGTTCATTGATCCCGCTGCCCAAAGGAATCCGGCTGTTGGGCCTTGGACTCCACAATCTGACGGACCGCTTCGACCAACAGCCCCAGCTTAGACTCGCATTTTGAGGTCAGTTGTGATATAAAATCATAACAGAGGCCGCCGCCTTCCGTGACGGCCGCTAAGCAGGAACCTTACATAGGCGAAGAGCCACGACCCGTTGTTCTTAGGGGCAGGTGTCGTTTTGGGGGACGATGCACAGTGTGTCGGCTCTCGCCGCGGTCAAACAGAAAGGTGTTCGAATGGCAGCCAAGGCTTTGAGCTTCGACGTCGGCGATTATGTTGTTTACCCCAAGCACGGTGTCGGCCGCGTCGTTGAACTGCAGAGCACGGAGATCGCCGGTACTCGTCTCGACCTCTACGTCCTCCGCTTCGAAAAGGAGAAGATGACCCTTCGAGTCCCGGTCAACAAGGCGGACTCGGTGGGCATGCGGAAATTGTCATCGGACAAGACGATGAAGGACGCGCTCGAGACCCTGAAGGGCAAGCCGAAGGTCAAGCGCACCATGTGGTCGCGCCGCGCCCAGGAATATGAAGCGAAAATCAATTCGGGCGACCTGACCTCGATCGCGGAAGTCGTCCGCGACCTGTTCCGTCCGGACGACGCTCCCGAGCAGAGCTATTCGGAACGGCAGATTTTCGAGGCCGCCTCGTCGCGCCTGGCGCGCGAACTCGGCGCCATGGAGCAGACCGACGAGAAGTCGGCGCTCGCCAAGATCCTCGAGATCCTCAACAAGGCCGCCGCCATCCACCACAAGCCGAAGGAAGAAGTCGCGTAGGACTTCTGGGGGAAGTCCGTAAGGGCGATTTCTGTGGCATAGAAAGTCCGGGGGACTTTCGTCAGGCCACTTCTGTGGCGTAGCTACGCAAAGGGCGCCCCTCGCCGGGCGCCCTTTTCTTTTGCGCTTGCGGCTGTTGGCTACCCGCTGTATTGGCTGAGTAATACACGCGAAGGAGAACTCGCATGCGCAAGGCAGTGCTGATCGGGGTCGCGATCGCGGCGACGGCAACGGCGGGTTGTGCCCGCGGCCACGCCGAAGACGGCGGCCCGCTGGTGCAGAAAAGCTACCAGGTCGGCAATTTCACCCAGGTCGAGCTCGCCGGACCGTTCGACGTGACGATCCACACCGGTGCAGCGCCGAGTGTGAGCGCCCACGGGAACCAGAAGCTGATCGATCGCCTCGTCGTCGAGGTGAAGGGCGACAAGCTCGTGATCCACACCGAATCGAACCGCGGCTGGTTCAACTGGGGATGGGGCACGAACGGCAAGGCCGACATTGCAATCACGGTGCCGATGATCAGCGCCGCCACCCTTGCCGGGTCGGGCGGGATCAACATCGATCATGTGAAGGGCGACAATTTCGATGGCACGGTCGCCGGATCGGGCGACCTCAACATCGATTCGGTCGAGGTGCAGGCCCTCAAACTGTCCATCGCCGGATCGGGCGATGTGCGCGCCAGATCAGGCCAGACGGGAAGTGCCGCCTACAAGATTGCGGGGTCGGGCGGCATCGACGCGCGGAGCGTCAAGGCGCAGACCGCGGACGTCTCGATCGCCGGTTCGGGAAGCATCAGCGGGCAGGCGACCACTGCCGCCGATGTGAAGATCATGGGCTCGGGCGACGTGACTCTGACCGGTGGCGCGAAGTGTAACGTCACCAAGCACGGATCGGGCGACGTCAACTGCTCTTAAAGGTGAATTAACCATGTTGCGGGAAGAGTGAAGGCATGAACCTTCCCCTTCCCGCTTTCGCTATCGCCGCCGTCGCCTTGGCTTGGCCTGCATCTGCCGCCGAGCGAAACTTCATGGTCACCGACTTCACCAGGATCCGCGTCGACGGGCCATATTCGGTCAAGCTGACGACCGGCGTTCCGCCGTCCGCAAAAGCGACCGGCTCTTCGGCCGCGCTCGACGCGATCTCGGTCGATGTGGAGGGCCAGACCCTGGTGATCCGCAAGAACCAATCCGGGTGGGGCGGCTTTCCCGGCGACAATCCCGGGCCGGTCACGATCGCGGTCGGAACGCACGATTTGACGGCGATCTGGCTCAACGGCTCGGGCGGGCTGAAAGTCGATGCGGTGAAGGAGCCGTCGCTGGACATCACGATCGTCGGGGCGGGATCGGTCGCAATCGAGAAGGTCGCGGCCGATCATGTCGGCGTCGCTGCGTCAGGCTCGGGTTCGGTGGCTCTCTCCGGCACAGCCAAGGACGCAGCCGCGACGGCGAGCGGGACATCGTCCATCGACGCTCACGCACTAACCGTGAAAAACGCGACGATCGGCGCGTCGGGAGCGGCCGTGGTCAAGCTGACGGCGACCAACACCGCGAAAGTGAACGGCGAGGGCGCGGTGACGATTGAACTGTCCGGCAAACCGTCCTGCACGCTGAATCTCGAGGGGCCGGGATCGGTGACCGGCTGCAAATAGCTAGTTCAGGGCGGCGGTCCCTTCGACGCCCGAAAGGAAGTTCCAGAGCGCTCCGGCCAGTTCCTCGCCAGCGGCGATTGCCTCGGCTTTCGAGTCCTCGGGGAGCCGGTCGAGAAGTGCCCGGCAGACGGCGCTGTGCTCGACATCGGCGGTGGCGTGGACCCGGAAAAAACGCAACGTCTCCTCGTCGGCGATCCCGTAGCGGTCGACCAATCCCTCGATCTTCGCCGTGGCGACTCCGGGGAATTGCGATTCATAGGCATAGAGCGCGCCCAGCCCAGCGGCATAAGACTGCCTCGACAGGCGGCGGAAGGTATCGATCAGACCCTGGGTCTCGGCATTCAGCTGCTGCGACCGCACGCCGCTTTCATTCTCGCCGAGGCCGCAGGCGAACATCATCCACAGGGTCGCGTGATCCTGCTTGCCGGCTTCGACGCCCTCCTCCTCGGCAAGGTTCTCGGCGAGCATCCGGCGGCCGTCGACGTCGGCGCAATTGCTGTGAACCGCGCTCACCGCCCGCGGGAAGGCTTCGACATGGTGGAAATACTGGCGGGCATAAGCGCGCAGGTCGTCGAGGCTGAGCCGCCCCTCGGTCCACGCCTGGTAGAAGGGATGGCTGAGCATCGCCCGGGCCGAAACCTTCGAGTCAATCGCGGCAGAAATGGACAGTCCAGTCATTCGAGCGTCTCCCCTGTTTGTGCATCGCAATAAGGTGGGCCGGCAGTGTCGGCAAGCGGACATGAGGGCCCCTATGCCGCAACCCCTCCAGAGCTGGATCGTTGAGCTGCACACAAAGAAAAACGGGAGAAAAGCAATGTATATCGGTATCGGCGGATTGATCCTTCTGATCATCCTCCTGATGATCCTGCTCTAGAGGCAGCAGGGCTTCACACCAGCGCCAGCGCGGCCAGGCGGCCGTAGAGTTTCGGCGGTAGTTCGGCGAGGCCGGTGCCGTCGTCTCCGGCTGCCGGCGCGTCCCTGTCTTCGAGATAGCGCCAGCCTTGGTGAGCCCGGCGGTGGACGGGCGTGACCACGACAAACTCGGCCGAACAGACAATATCGATCCGCCCGTCCGCGCGATCCTCGAGCGCGAGGATCTGATTGGCGCCGACCAGCCGGTGTTTGACGATCCAGTAGAGATTCCCGCCGATCAGCTCATCCGCGCGCCGCGGCCGCATTCGAGTCGCGACGCGCAGCTGCCCGGCCGACGCTCGCGCCGCGATCCGGGACGCCAGCGCATCGACATCGCGGCATCCGAAGGCGACCTTGGTCAGATGGACATTCGGCACTTCGTCTAGGTGGCCGGACGCCCCCGCGGTTTCAACCGGTCAGCTGCCGAGGCCGACCAGCGCGGCAAGGCCGAGAAAGCTGAAAAAGCCGGTCACATCGGTGATCGTCGTGACAAAGACCGCAGACGATACGGCGGGATCGATGCGGAAGCGGTCGAGAGCGACAGGAACGATGATCCCGCCGAGCCCCGCCGCGAGATTGTTGATCACCATCGCAGCACCCATGACCGCGCCAAGCAACGGGTTGTGAAAGACCAAGGCGACGCCAACGCCGATCAGGATTCCGAGCGACACGCCATTCGCCAGCGCGATCGTCAGCTCGCGCCCGAACATCCGTAACGTGTTGGATTCGGTGAGCTGGTTGGTCGCGATCGCGCGCACTGTGACCGCGAGGGTCTGGGTCCCGGCGTTGCCCCCCATCCCGGCGACGATCGGCATCAGCACTGCGAGCACCGCATATTTGCCGATTTCGCCCTGGAACAGGCTGACGACGCTGGCCGCGACGATTGCGGTCCCGAGGTTGATGACCAGCCAGAACAGCCGCCGGCGAACCGTCATGCGGATCGGCTCGTTGATGTCGCCCTCGCCGGCACCCGACAGCAGAAGGACATCCTCGCCGGCTTCCTCCTGGATGATGTGCACCACGTCATCGACGGTGATCATTCCGACCAGGCGGCCTTCGCCGTCGACGACCGCGGCCGACACGAGCGCATATTTCTGGAACCGCAGGGCAACGTCCTCCTGGTCCATGTCGACAGGGATCAGGGTCTGCTCGCGCGCCATGATTTCGGCGACTGGAGTCGTCCGCGGCGCGCGCATGATCGTCGAGAGCTTGCAGGTGCCCACCGGGTGGTGGCCGGCATCGACGACGAAGATTTCCCAAAAGTCGGTCGGAAGCTCGTCGGTCGAGCGCAGGTAGTCGATCACCTGGCCGACCTTCCAATGCTCGGGCACCGCGACGAGGTCGCGCTGCATCAGGCGGCCCGCGGATTCTTCCGGATAGGTCAGCGCTTCCACGACCGCGGCGCGGTCGTCGGGCTCCATCGCCCGGAGCACGGCTTCCTGATCGTCGCGATCGAGGTCCTCGATCAACGCAACGGCATCGTCGGATTCGAGCTGACCGGCGATGTCGGCGACCTGCTTTGGATCCATCGCATCGAGCAGGGTGTCGCGAACGTGCTCGTTCATTTCGGCGATCACGTCGGCGTCGACGATCCCGGCAAGCGCCTTGACCAGCCCGTCGCGCTCATCGCGGGCGGCGAGCTCGATCAGGTCGGCAACGTCGGCCGGGTGAAGCGGCTCGACGAGCTCGCGCGCCGTATGGTCGTCACCGGCTTCGACCGCGTCGAGGACTCGCGCGACGAATTCCGGACGGAGCCGGTCCTCTTCGTCGATCGCGGAAGCGGCGGCGGCGTCGAGCGGCTCGGCATCGAGCGAGGCGGCGGCGACTTTCTCGCTCTCGCTCATGACCTCACCCCTTCTCGACGCTCGGGGGTCTCCTATTGTCCGAGCGAGTCTGGCGCAAGCGTCGTCCCGCGCCTAAATCGTCGCGCTTTGGAGCCAATGGAGCGCAAAATGGCCGACGATCGCCTGACCCTTTCCCTTTCCACCGGCGGCGACGTCGTCATCAAGCTTCGGCCCGACCTGGCGCCCGGGCATGTCGAGCGCATCACCACGCTGGCCGACCAGGGTTTTTATGACGGAGTCCTCTTCCATCGCGTCATCCCCGGCTTCATGGCGCAGGGCGGCGATCCTACCGGCACTGGCTTTCATGGCTCGGACCTGCCGAACCTGAAGGCGGAATTTTCGAAGGAGCCGCACGTTCGCGGTACCTGTTCAATGGCGCGCGCGCAGAACCCGGACAGCGCCAACAGCCAGTTCTTCATCTGCTTCGACGATGCCCGCTTCCTGGACGGTCAATATACCGTCTGGGGCGAGGTCGAGAGCGGGATGGAGCATGTTGACGCTCTCCCGAAGGGCGAGCCGCCGGCGAACCCGGGGAAGATCGAAAAGGCGACCGTCGGAAAGGCCGGATAGATTGGGCAAGCCGATCGCGCTGATCACCGGCGCTTCGGCGGGCCTGGGGGCCGAGTTCGCCCGTCAGCTCTCGAGGCGCGGCTACGCGCTTGTGCTCGCGGCCCGGCGCAAGGAGCGGCTCGACGCACTTGCGGCCGAGCTCGGCAATGCGCGGGCGGTGGCCATCGACCTTGGCCGAGAGGGAGCGGCCGCCGCGCTGGTCGCGAATGTCGAAGCCGCGGGCGAGACCATCGATCTGTTGGTGAACAATGCCGGATTCGGCCTGTACGGACGATTCGACAGAGCCGAGCCGAACCGCCTGCGCCAGATGATCGATCTCAATTGCGGAGCGCTCACCGATCTGTGCCGCGAGGTTTTGCCGGCAATGGTCGAACGGCGGTCCGGAGCGATTCTCAACGTCGCCTCGACCGCGGCCTTCCAGCCGGGCCCCGGAATGGCAGTCTATTTCGCGACCAAGGCTTTCGTGCTTTCGCTGTCCGAAGCCCTGCACGAGGAGGTGAAGAGGAATGGCGTGAAAGTGACGGCCCTCTGCCCGGGCCCGACCCGAACCGAATTCGGGACGGTCGCCGGATTCAAGGGAACCAAGTCGGTCGCCCGACTCTCCATGGATTCGGAACGCGTGGTCCGGGCGGGCCTGGAGGCGCTGGATTCGAACAAAGCGGTTGCGATCACCGGGGCGCTGAACAAGGCGGGGGCCTTGTCGACCAGGTTTGTGCCGAGATCGCTGGTCCGCAAGATTGCCGGAGCGCTCAAGTTTTGAGCTAAGGACTTTTAACGCGCGGGGGATGCCCCAAATTGAACTCGACACGCCGGTCGCCGTTTCGTTTCGATGGCGCGGGCGGGTAAAGAGGAGATCCGATGGCGGACACTGACGTGGCAGAACGGCCGAAGACGATGCGCGTGCAGGTGGCCAACCTGCCGCCCGGCGACAGCGGCCGTGGGATTGCCCGCCTGCCCGCAAAGCTGATGAAGGATCTCGGCCTCAACGAGGGCGATGCCATCGAGATCGTCGGCAAGCGCTCGACCGCCGCGCGCGCAATCCGCCCGTATGGAGAGGACGAGGGGCTCGAGATCATCCGCCTCGACGGCTTGTCGCGAGCTAATGCCGGCATCGGCTCGGGCGATTTCGTCGAGGTTCGAAAGGCGATCTCGAAACCTGCGACCAAGGTGGTCTTCGCTCCGGCGCAGGACAATGTGCGGCTGCAGGGATCGGCAGGCGCGCTGAAGCGCACCTTCGCGGGACGGCCGCTCTGCGAGGGCGATACCGTCGCCACTGCGGGCCACCAGCGGATAAACGCCGATATTCCCGATGCCGTCCGGCAGATGCTGAACGCCCCCGCGTTCGCTCTGCAGGAAGTTCGCCTGAAAGTCGTTTCGGCCGCCCCAAAAGGCATCGTCCACATCGACGCCAAGACCAATGTCGAGCTTCTGCCCGAATATCTCGGCGGAGAGCCGGGGGACCGTCGCGCCGACGTCACCTACGACGATCTCGGCGGGATGCGCGACACGATCGATGCGCTTCGCGAGATGGTCGAGCTTCCGCTTCGTCACCCGGAGCTGTTCCAGCGCCTTGGTGTCGACCCGCCCAAGGGCGTCCTGCTTCACGGCCCGCCCGGTACTGGCAAGACGCGACTGGCCCGCGCCGTCGCCAACGAGAGCAGCGCGCATTTCTTCAGCATCGCCGGCCCGGAGATCATGGGCTCGGCCTATGGCGAGAGCGAGCGCAAGCTTCGCGAATTGTTCGAGCAGGCGGCCGCGTCCGCGCCTTCGATCATCTTCATCGACGAGATCGATTCGATCGCGCCGAAGCGCGGACAAGTGACCGGCGAGGCCGAGAAGCGGCTGGTGGCCCAGTTGCTCAGCCTGATGGACGGGATCGAGCCCAGGCAGAATCTCGTCGTCATCGCCGCAACCAACCGGCCCGAGGCCATCGACGAGGCGCTTCGCCGTCCCGGCCGCTTCGATCGCGAAATCGTCGTCGGCGTTCCCGACGAGCAGGGCCGCTGCGAAATCCTGGAGATCCACACGCGCGGAATGCCGCTTGCGCCGGACGTCGATATCGATGCGCTGGCCCGCCGCACATACGGTTTCGTCGGAGCCGATCTCGCGGCGCTGACCCGGGAGGCCGCAATGGAAGCGGTCCGGCGGATCATGCCCCGGATCAATCCGGACGAGGACACCATTCCGACCGAGGTGCTCGACGCCTTGTCGGTCGAGCGGCGCGATTTCGAAAATGCGCTGAAGCGCGTCCAGCCCTCGGCGATGCGTGAAGTGATGGTCGAGGCGCCGCAGATCGGCTGGTCCGATATCGGCGGCCTCGACGAGGCGATGGAGAAGCTTCGCGAGGGGATCGAGCTTCCGCTCAAGCATCCCGAGGCGTTCCGGCGCATCGGGATCCGCCCTGCCAGGGGCTTCCTGCTCTACGGGCCGCCCGGCACCGGCAAGACCTTGCTTGCCAAGGCGACGGCGCGCGAGAGCCACGCCAATTTCATTGCGACCAAGTCGTCGGATCTGCTGAGCAAATGGTACGGTGAAAGCGAGCAGCAGATTGCGCGGCTCTTCGCCAGGGCCCGGCAGGTCGCACCGACCGTCATCTTCATCGACGAGATCGACAGTCTCGTGCCGGCGCGGGGCGGCGGGCTGGGCGAGCCGCAGGTCACCGAGCGGGTGGTCAACACGATCCTCGCGGAGATGGACGGGCTCGAGGAGCTGAACAATGTCATCGTCATCGGCGCGACCAACCGACCGAGCCTGATCGATCCGGCGCTTCTGCGTCCCGGCCGGTTCGACGAATTGATCTACGTCGGCCCGCCGGACACTGCGGGCCGCAGGCGCATCCTTGCAATCCACACCTCCGGGATGCCGCTCGCCGACGACGTCGATCTCGAGTCGCTCGCTCAACGGACCGAGAATTTCACGGGTGCCGACCTCGAGGACCTGGTCCGGCGTGCCGGACTGACGGCGCTTCGGCGCGGGCTCGACTCGGGCAAGGTGACCAAGGCCGATTTCGAATCCGCGCTGTCCGAGACCCGTCCTTCGGTGACTCCCGACATGCTCGAGGAATATGAGCGAATCCGGCGCACGCTGAAGAGCGACGCGGTTCGGCCGACCGGCATTGGCTTCGTGCTTCCAGGAATGCTCCGCCCGAGGAGCGAGACTCAAGCTGTGCCAGTCCCGGCGCAGAGCGGCCCCCAGCCGCGCCAGGAACACGAGTCATAGCACGGCGCGAGCCGCCAACCTTGCAAACAGCCTTCGCATTTGCCAACCGGAACCGTTGCCTTTCAGGAGTGATTATGCCCACCTCGACCGCAAGAACCCTCAAAGGCCCGCGCCGGCTCGTCCGCCGGGCAGTGCGGCGGTCGACGAGTCCGCATTGGCATTTCCTCCGCGGATTCCTCAAGCATCCGGTGATGGTCGGCTCGGTGATTCCGTCGAGCAAGGTCCTCATCGAGCGCATGCTGAAGCCGGTCGATTGGGCGAACACGAAGGTCTTCGTCGAATATGGTCCCGGCGTCGGCACGTTTACCCGGCCGGTGCTCGACAAGATGGCCGAGGATGCGACATTGATCGCGATCGACACCAATCCGGACTTCATCAAATATCTTCGCAAGTCGATCCAGGACCCGCGGCTGGTGCCGGTCAACGGCTCGGCCGCGGACGTCGAGGCGATCGTCCACGAGCACGGGTTCGAGGCCGCCGATTATGTCCTCTCCGGCCTGCCGTTCTCGACCCTGCCGCCCGGTGTCGGGGACGAGATCGCGCAGGCGACGGCGCGGGTGATCCGGCCAAGCGGAGCATTCCTCGTCTATCAGTTCAGCCCCAAGGTGCTCGATTTCCTCAAGCCTCATTTCGGCCGCATCGACCGCGGGTTCGAATGGATCAACGTCCCGCCAGCGACCCTGTTCTGGGCGAACAAGGACTAGTCGCAGCCCGTCAGGCGCGCAGATTCAGCCGCCGGGTCACCGTATAGTCCATGATGTTCACGAGGTAATGCGACAGCGCCCACTTGATTCGGCGCCATAGGCTGGCGCGTCGCTTGTACAGCCTCGGCGTGATGGGCCTGCAGTCCTTGAGTTCCCGCTCGAAATAACCGCGCATCTGGGCCGCGAAACCAGAGTCGTGAATCCGGAGCATCACCTCGAGATTGAGATAGAAGCTCCGGTAATCGAAGTTCGACGAGCCGATGTAGACGGTGTCATCGACGATCACGAGCTTGGTGTGCAGCTTCGCAGGCCGGTATTCGTAGATTTCGACGTGCTTGCGAAGCAGTCGTCCATAACTGTGGCGGGCCGCGGCGATCGTCGCCGTGTTGTCCGACTTCGCCGCCATGATCAGCCGCGCGCCGCCTCTCCGGCCGACGGCGCCAATGCGCCGGATCATGGCCCCCGTGGGGGCGAAATAGGCAAAGATCATTTCCAGCTTTCGCGCCCGCCGGATGTCGCGACCGATGCTCCGCCACCAACTGTTGCGAAGGCTGAGCGGCCCGCTGAACTTCCATTGCAATCGTCCCTGCCATTCGCTGTATTCGCTCGTCAGCCGCCTGAGGCTTCGGAGGCTGGAATGGGTGCGTCTGGCCCAGCGGAAGAGCGCGTCGCAATAGCGGCTGGCGGCCGCGGCCTCGGAACCTTCGATCTTGAGCCACAGGTCGCGCCAGTGCTCGGGGCCGCTGTCGGTCAGGTAGGTTTCGTCGATGTTGGCGCCGCCGATGATCGCGATCCGCTCGTCGGCGACGATGATCTTCTGGTGGTTGCGAACCAGATAGCGGCGGCCAAGCGTCGGATTGAACACGCAATAATCGCCTCCGCTTCGCTTGAGCACCTCGAGGAAGGGGTGTGGCGCCGCCGAGCCGAATCCATCGATCAGCAGCTTCACGTCGACGCCCCTGCAGGCGGCCGCATCGAGCGCGTTGCGGACCCTGTCGCCGGCTTCGTCCGCGTTGAACATGTACATCAGCACGTTCAGGCTGGTCGTGGCGCTAGCGATCAGGTCCAGCACGGCGTGCAGCCGCGCATCGCCCCGGTCGATGATCTCGAGCCGGTTGCCGGCGACCTCGGCGCGGATCGGCTCTCTGGGCGGAAGGTTCGGCTGATCCGGCATGTGGTCCGATTTCCTTGACTTTTTTCGCTACGGCAAGCTATTGGCGCCGCCTTCCCGAAATCCCATATTCCTCTGAAGGAAATGGCCGCACGGAGCGATAGATGGCGCGCGTTACAGTCGAAGATTGCGTAGACAAGGTTTCGAACAGGTTCGATCTCGTCCTGCTCGCCGCCCAGCGTGCGCGCCAGATTTCGGGCGGCGCCGACCTCACTCTCGATCGCGACCGGGACAAGAACCCCGTCGTCGCGCTTCGCGAGATCGCCGAGGAGACGGTGAAGCCCAAGGAGCTTCAGGAGGCGATCGTCACCAACCTGCAGAAGGTCCGGATCGACGAAGAGGACGAAACCGACGAGCTGGCCAGCCTCAGCGAGTCGGCCGAAGCTCTCCGCCTCACCGCGGCCGCTCCCCCGCGTCCGACCCCGAGCGGCGGCGATTACGAATAAACGGCAGCACCTGTCGCGGAGACAGGTGGGAACGGCGTTCGCCTAGGCCGCTCGGCCGGGCTTTCCCGCAAGTTCCTCGCGGCTGAGCCAGGTGAGGTCGCCGAGCTTCACCTCTCGCCCATCATCCGCGAACACCTTGATCCGCTGGATCGGCCGCCCGTTGCGCAGGTCGGCAAGGACGATCTGCATTTCGCCAAGGCCCCAATCCTCGCCCCACTGGCGGATCGAGAGCATCACCGGAAGCAGGGACTCGCCCTTCTCGGTCAGCGAATAAATGACCTTTCGCTTGTCGGAGGGGTCGGCCGATCGCTCGAGAATTCCGCCCGCCACCAGCTTCGACAAGCGGTCCGAAAGGATATTGCGCGCGATTCCCAGCCCGGCCTGGAACTCTTCGAAATGCTCGAGGCCGTTGAACGCGCCCCGAAGGATCAGGAAAGCCCATTTTTCACCGATAAGCTCGACGGCCGCCGGAATGGGGCAGCTGAGCGCCGCCTCGCGAAACGCGTCGATATCGGCGCCGTGCCTGGCGTCAGCGACCAATCATCTCTCCCCTTCGGCGGGCAAAGAAGCACAAGTCTGCAAAAAAGACTAGTTGCAAACAGAAACGTAAATCTCTACTCCGTTGCCATTCGCAACTAACAGGAGAATTGCGATGTTCCGTCCGGTTTTCGCACTCGCTGCATTTGCGCTCGCCGCTTCTCCTGCGGCTGCCGCAACCTATTCGGCAAAGACTTCGACGCCGGCCCCAACCGATCGGATTGCCGCCCGCGACATCCTGTGGACGTGCGCTTCCGGTGCCTGCACAGGCTCGACGCTCAACAGCCGCCCGGTCGTGCTCTGCGAAGGGCTGGCCAAGAAAGCTGGCAAGATCGATTCCTTCCTCGTCGACGGCCGCGAAATCTCGGCCGCCGATCTTCAGCGCTGCAACGCTTCCGCCCACCAAGCGAACGCGGCGCTCGCCAACGCACGCTAGCATCGTCCTAAGCCGCGCTCGTCGCCCCAAACGGGCGCGGCTTTTCGCGCTTGCACAAAGGCGCCTTGGCGCACCATCTTAGGATCGTGCTGCGCCAGTACGAATTGATCGAGAAGATCCGATCCTACGATCCCGATGCGGACGAGGGGCTGATCAACCGGGCCTACGTCTTTTCGATGAAGGCCCACGGCGGCCAGCAGCGTGCATCCGGCGATCCCTATTTCAGCCACCCGATCGAGGTTGCCGGAATCCTTACGGATCTGAAACTCGACGACCAGACGATCGTCACCGCCATCCTCCACGACACGATCGAGGACACGGTCGCCACCCCTGAGGAAGTCGAACGGCTGTTCGGCAAGGAAGTCGCTCGGCTGGTCGACGGGGTGACCAAGCTCAGCAAGATCGAGGCCCAGTCGGAAAACGAGCGAGCGGCGGAGAACCTGCGCAAGTTCCTGCTGGCCCTGTCCGACGATATCCGGGTCCTGCTGGTGAAGCTCGCCGATCGCCTGCACAACATGCGGACGCTCCATCACATCAAGAGCGAGGAAAAGCGCCGGCGAATTGCCCGCGAGACCATGGATATCTACGCTCCGCTCGCCGAGCGGATCGGCATGTACGAGATGATGACGGAGATGCAGTCGCTGGCGTTCCGGGAGCTGGAGCCCGACGCCTACGCCTCGATCATGCGCCGGTTGAAGCAGCTGCACGAGGCCGGCGGTGATCTCGTGAGCCGGATCGGGCTCGGGCTTCAGCTCCATCTCGCCGACAACGGGCTGGAGGCCGAGGTGACCGGCCGCGAAAAGCATCCCTTTTCGATCTGGCGCAAGATGGCCGAACGGCACATCAGCTTCGAGCAATTGTCCGACGTGATGGCCTTCCGGGTGATCGTCGATACACAGGAGAATTGCTACCGGGCGCTCGGCCTTATCCATCAGCGCTGGCCGATGGTCCCGGGCCGCTTCAAGGATTACATCTCGACCCCGAAGCGCAACGGTTATCGGTCGCTCCACACGTCGGTCATTCACGACTCGAAGATGCGGATCGAAATCCAGATCCGGACCAAGGAGATGCACGAGCAGGCAGAGCGCGGCCTTGCCGCCCATTGGGCCTACAAGGAGGGCAAGCCGCGCGCTGACCTCAAGATTCCCTGGGTCGACGACCTGGTTGAGATCCTCGACCACGCCGAAAATGCCGAGGAGCTGCTCGAGCACACCCGGATGGCGATGTATCAGGACCGGATCTTCGCCTTCACGCCCAAGGGCGAGCTGATCCAGCTTCCCAAGGGCGCGACCCCGGTCGATTTCGCTTATGCGGTGCACACCGACCTTGGCGACCGCACGGTTGGCGCCAAGGTCAACAGCCGGGTCGTGCCGCTGCGGACCATCCTCGAGAATGGCGACCAGGTCGAAATCCTCGCGTCCGAGGCGCAGCACCCGCAGCCCTCGTGGCTCCGCTTCGTCGCCACCGGGAAAGCGCGCGCCGGCGTGCGGCGGTTCGTCCGCCACAAGGAGCGGGACGAGACGATCGAGCTGGGGCGGAAAATCTACGAGGATATCGTCGAGCGGCTCCCGGCCGAACTGGGCGAGGACGCGGTCAAGCGCGCGCTCAAGAAGCTCAAGATGGAAGATTCAGACGCGCTGATGGTCGCCATCGCGAGGAAGCGCGTGACCGACGAGGAAGTGATGGAGGCGCTGATGCCCGGTTCGGCCGGCGCCGACGTCGCCCCGCGCCCGCCCGCGCAGCGCACCGCAATTTCCATCAAGGGCCTGACTCCGGGCGTGGCTTACCACCTCGCCCAATGCTGCCATCCGATCCCTGGCGATCGAATCGTCGGGCTCCGCCGCGAAGATGAGGAAATCGAGGTCCACGTCATCGGGTGCGATACGCTGGCGAGCGGAATCGACGCCGACTGGCTCGATCTCGCCTGGGGCGAGGGCTCGGGCGGTGCGGCGCGGCTTGCGGTCGTGCTTCAGGACGTGCCCGGCGCGCTCGGAACCATGGCTGGAATCCTGGGCGCAAAGCACGCGAACATCGTCAACCTGCACCTCGTCCACCGCGATGGCAGCTTCCAGACCTTCCATCTCGACATCGAGGTACATGACCTCGCCCACCTGCATACGATCATCGCCGCGCTTCGGGATGCCGACCCGGTAAGCTCGGTCGAGCGGATCTAGGCCTTCGTCCGCCGCTCCCGCGTACTTCCGGCGGCGAGCACCGCGAGCGTGACGAGATCGGAAGCGCTCGCCGTCATCGGGGCGATCTGTACCGGAAGCTCAAGGCCGACGATGAACGGCCCCAGCACCCCTTCACCGCCCAGCTTCTTGATCAGCTTCGACGACAGGCTCGCCGATTGCAGGCCGGGCATGACCAGCACGTTGGCCGGACCGCTCAACCGGCTGAACGGATAATAGCGCCGAAGCATCTCGTAATTGAGGGCAACGTCCGGCCCCATCTCGCCTTCATATTCGAAATCGGTGTGGATCTCGTCGAGCAGCTTCACCGCGCCGCGAAGCTCGTCGATATGCGTCCCCGGCGGATTGCCGAACGTCGTATAGCTGATGAAGGCGATCCTCGGCTCCAGCCCCATCCGCCGCGCGAAACCTGCCGAGCGCATTGCGATCGCCGCAAGCTGACGCGCGTCGGGCCGCTCGGTGACGGCCGTGTCGGCGATCAGCACCGTTCGATTGCCGGAAACGACGAGGTTGATCCCGAACGGCACCGCATCCTTTTCGTCGTCGATGACCTGGCGGACCTGGCGAAGCGACTGGCTGAACGGCCGGGTGGTTCCCGTGATCATCGCGTCGGCTTCGCCCAGCGCTAGCATCGCAGCGGCGAAATAGTTGCGGTCCTGGTTGACCATCCGCTCGACCTCGCGGCGGAGCAGGCCGTGGCGCTGATGCTTGGCGTAGATATAGTCGACCGCGCGGCCCACGAGCGGCGAATTGCGGCTGTTGAGCACTTCATAGCTCTCGGGATCGTCGACTCCCAGCTCCTTGAGCAGGTCGTACACCTCCTCGCGGCCGACCAGCACCGGCGTGCCGTAGCCAGCTTCGCGAAAGGCGATCGCTGCACGAAGCACGTTCGGCTCCTCGCCCTCGGCGAAAAGGACGCGCTTGGGCGCTGCCTTGGCTGCCTCGTAGGCGAGGCTGAGCACCGAAACGGTCGGATTGAGCCGGGCCCGGAGCTCCTGACGGTACGCGTCGAAACTGGTGATTTCCTTCTGGGCGACTCCGCTCTTCATCGCGGCTTCGGCGACGGCCGATGCCACCACTTCCATCAATCGCGGATCGAAAGGCGCGGGGATGATGTAGTCCCGCCCGAAGCTCTGGTTTCTGCCTCCATAAGCGGCGGCGACCTCTTCGGGCACAGGTTCGCGCGCGAGCTGGGCAAGGGCCTCGGCGGCGGCGATCTTCATCTCCTCGTTGATCGCGGTGGCGCGAACGTCGAGTGCGCCCCGGAAGATGAACGGGAAGCCGAGCACGTTGTTGACCTGGTTCGGAAAGTCCGAGCGGCCGGTGGCGATAATCGCGTCGGGCCGGGCTTCCATCGCGTCGGGCGGCCAGATTTCCGGATCGGGATTGGCCATGGCGAAGATGATCGGTTGGTCTGCCATCCGCTTTGCCATGTCCTTGGTAAGGACGTTGGCGGCGGACAGGCCGAGGAAGACGTCGGCGCCGGCCAGCGCGTCTTCCAGTGTCCGTGCGTCGGTGTCGACGGCATGCGCCGACTTCCACTGATCGAGATCCGTCCGCTCCTTGTAGATGACGCCCTTGCGATCGCACATGATGACATTGTCGCCGCGCACGCCCATCGCCTTGACGAGCTCGGTGCAGGCGATGGCCGCGGCTCCGGCCCCGTTGACCACGACCTTTGCGTCCGCGAACTTGCGGTTGGTGAGGAGGCAGGCGTTGATCAGGGCGGCGGCGGTGATGATCGCGGTTCCGTGCTGGTCGTCGTGAAAGACCGGAATGTTCATCCGCTCGCGAAGGGCCTGCTCGATGACGAAGCAATCGGGTGCGGCGATGTCCTCCAGGTTGATTCCGCCGAAGCTCGGCTCGAGCAGGGCAACGGCATCGATGAATTTCTGCGCGTCCTCGGTCGCGACTTCGATATCGATCGCGTCGACGTCGGCGAAGCGCTTGAACAGCACCGCCTTGCCTTCCATCACCGGTTTTGCGGCGAGCGCTCCGAGGTTGCCGAGGCCGAGGATGGCCGTTCCGTTGGAGATCACGGCGACAAGATTGCCCCGGGCGGTGTAGTCGTAAGCGCACGAAGGGTTGTCGGCGATCGCCCGGACCGGGACCGCAACTCCGGGAGAATAGGCAAGGCTGAGGTCGCGCTGCGTCGCCATCGGCTTCGACGCGACGATCTCGATCTTCCCCGGCCGGCCCTGCGAGTGGAAGTCGAGCGCCTCTGCTTCGGTATATTTGATGTTGCTTTCGTTCATTGCTGCCGGCCTTAGCGACATTTCGCGCGGCGAGTCACGCAATCTGAACCCTCCCCATGGCGAGGCCGGGCTGTTAAGCCGATGTCATGGCCAGAGCCGACGCCCCGACCCCGATGATGGCGCAATACCGACGCCTCAAGGAAGAGGCCGGCGATGCGCTGCTTTTCTATCGGATGGGCGACTTCTTCGAGCTTTTCTTCGACGATGCGAAGTCGGCGTCCGCCTGTCTCGACATCGCACTGACCAAGCGGGGCGAGGACGCGGGCGAACCGATCCCGATGTGCGGCGTCCCGGTGCATTCGGCGGAGTCGTATCTTGCTCGGCTGATCAAGGGCGGCTTCCGCGTCGCCATCGCCGAGCAGACGGAAAGCCCCGCCGAAGCACGCAAGGCGCGCGGATCGAAGGCCCTCGTCGAACGCGCAATCATCCGCCTTGTGACGCCAGGGACGCTGACCGAGGAGACGTTGCTCGAAGCGGGCGCCGCCAATTGGCTGGCTGCGGTCGGGCGGGCCGGCGAGGAATGGGCAATCGCGGCGGCCGACATTTCGACGGGGCGTTTCGAGCTTGTCGCCTGCCAGCCGACCGATCTGGCTTCCGAGCTGGCGAGGCTGTCGCCGTCCGAGATCATCGCGGATGGGCCCGTTCCGGGGGCGAAGTGCCGTCCCGGGCTAGGTGGCTTCGACAGCCTCTCCGGCGAGAGGGCGCTCAAGAGCAGGTTCGGGCTCGCCACCCTCGACGGGATCGGCGCGCCCGGCCGGGCGGAGCTTGCGGCGGCCGGCGGATTGCTCGCCTATCTCGATGCCACGCAGAAAGGCGCGGCGGTGCTGCTCGACGCGCCGCGGCGCGTGGCGCGTGCCGCCTTCATGCAGATCGATTCGGCAACTCGCGAAAGCCTGGAGCTGACCCGGTCCGCGGGCGGAAGCGTGGCTGGAAGCCTGCTCGCGGAGATCGACCGCTGCGTTACCGCGGGCGGGCGTCGGCTGCTCGGAAGCGATCTTTCGGCGCCGCTCGCCGACAAGGCGGGCATCGAGCGGCGGCTGGCCCTTGTTGCCTGGTTTCACGAGAACCAACTGCGCCGCGATCGGACTCGAACGGCCCTCAAGGCTCTCCCGGACATCGCGCGCGCGCTGGCCCGGCTGACTTCCGGCCGTGGCGGGCCGCGCGATCTCGCGCAGCTCCGCGATGGATTGGCCGGGGCACGGGCACTGAAGGACGATAGCGACATTGAGTCCCGGCGCCCGCCGCTGCTCGACGAGCTGCTGCCGAGACTCGGCGGGCACGCGGCGCTGGTGGATCGGCTCCGCGAGGCGCTGGTCGAATCGCCGCCGCTCGATTCCTCGAAGGGCGGCTACATCGCGGAAAGCTTTGACGAGGCGCTGGATTCGCTCCGCGCCGCATCAAGCGACGGGCGGCGCGCCATTGCCGCGCTCGAAAGCCGCTATCGCGAATCGACCGGCATTCCATCGCTCAAGATCCGGCACAATGCGGTGCTCGGCTACCACATCGAGGTCGCTTCGCGGCATGCCGACAAATTGATGGCACCGAACAGTGGCTTCGCCCACCGGCAGACTCTCGCGGGAGTCGTCCGATTCAACTCGCCGGAGCTTCACGAAGAAGCCTCGCGCGTCGTCGAGGCGGGCGGGCATGCTCTCGCGCTGGAGGCGAAGCATCTCGAGGAACTGACGGCGCTCGCGGTCGCAGAGTCGGCGAAAATCCTCGCTACGGCCGAAGCGCTTGGGCGCATCGACGTCGCTGCAGCCAACGCGCAGCGCGCCGCCGAGGGTGGGTGGACAATCCCGCAAATCAGCGATGAGCCGTGCCTGGACATCGAAGGCGGGCGGCACCCGGTCGTCGAAGCGGCGCTCCGCGATTCGGGCGAACGGTTCGTCGCCAACGACCTGAGCCTCGGACGCGACGATCGGCTTTGGCTGATCACCGGACCCAACATGGGCGGCAAGTCGACCTTCTTGCGGCAGGCCGCGCTGATCGCGGTGCTCGCGCAAGCCGGGTGCTTCGTCCCGGCCGCCCGCGCGAAGGTCGGCCTTGTCGACCGCTTGTTCAGCCGGGTCGGAGCGTCGGACAACCTCGCTCGCGGCCGGTCGACTTTCATGGTCGAGATGGTGGAGACGGCAGCGATCCTTGCCCAGGCGACGCCGCTAAGCCTGGTCATCCTCGACGAGATCGGGCGCGGAACATCGACCTATGATGGCCTCGCCATTGCTTGGGCGGTGGTCGAGGCGATGCACGACCAGGCGAAGTGCCGGACCCTGTTCGCGACCCATTATCACGAGCTCACGCGCCTCGCCGGCAGGCTCGACGCGCTCTCCCTGCACCATGTCCGTGCACGCGAGTGGAAGGGCGACCTGGTACTTCTCCACGAGGTCGCGCAAGGCGCCGCCGACCGCAGCTACGGAATTGCGGTGGCCAAGCTTGCCGGGCTTCCGCCCGCGGTCGTGGCGCGGGCGAGGGCGGTGCTCGCGAAGCTCGAGGCGGGACGTGACGCGACCGGCGGAATCGCGGCCGGCCTCGACGATCTTCCGCTGTTCGCTTCTGCGATCGAAGCCGAGCAAGGCCCTGACCCGATCACCGGAGCCCTGGCTGAGATCGATCCCGATTCGCTGACGCCACGAGAAGCCCTCGAAGCGTTGTACCGGCTGAAGAAGCTTTGGGCCGAGACGGGCAAGCCATGAACGCGCCTTTCGATCCGATCGAGGATCGCCGCGCCATCATCGATCCGCGCAGCCTCGGCGATCAACTCCATGCGGCGGACCGCGCCAAGGCCGCCGCGATCCTCGTCCGCGCCCTCGATCATGGCCGAAAGGAGATCGCCAGGAGGCTGCAAGCCCGACCCGATCGCGGGCGCTCGGCAGCGCATTCGACGGCGTATCTCCATGTCCAGCTCGTCCGCCTCGCTTACGAATATGTGGCAGGCGAGGATGATCCGGACCTCGCGATCGTTGGACTGGGCGGGACCGGGCGCGGCGAGATGGCTCCGTACAGTGACCTCGATCTCATGTTCCTCACCCGAAGCCGGCCGTCGGGCGAGATTGAAAAGATCGTCGAGTCCATGCTGTATCTCCTTTGGGATCTGCAGCTGAAGGTCGGCCATTCGCTGCGCTCCGCGGACGAGCTGGTCAGGCTGGCCAAGAAGGACATGACCATCCGCACCGCCTTTCTCGAAAGCCGGCTGCTGTGGGGCAGGGAGGTCGTCTTCGAGGAGGCCTGGAAGCGCTTCCGCTCTAAGGTCGTGTCCGGTACGGGCGCCGAGTTCGTTGCGGCGAAACTTGCCGAGCGCGACGAGAGGCACGTCAGGATGGGCGACAGCCGCTACGTCGTCGAGCCGAACGTCAAGGACGGCAAGGGTGGCCTTCGCGACCTCCAGACTCTCTACTGGATCGGCAAATACATTTATGACGTGCGCGAGCCGTCGGACCTCGTTTCGGTCGGCCTTCTGACAGCCGAGGAGTTCGGCCAGTTCGAGCGCGCCGAGCGCTTTTTCTGGGCGGTTCGCTGCCACCTCCATCTGGAAGCGGGACGAGCGGAGGAGCGGCTCGGCTTCCAGTACCAGAAGGCGATCGCCAGGCGCATGCGCTACGCCGACCGGCCGGGGAAGTCCGCCGTCGAGCGGTTCATGCACTTCTACTTCCTCAATGCGAAGACGGTTGGCGACCTGACCGGAGTCTTCCTCGCCCAGCTCGACGAGAAGATGGCCCGCAAGGGACTCCGGTTCGCATTGCCGACGATCCGGCGGCGCCCCAAGGCGCTCAATGGCTTCGTGCTCGATCGCGGACGGCTGTCGATCCCGTCGGATGATTTCTTCGCCGCCGAACCCGTTCGGTTGCTCGAGATCTTCGCCCTGGCTTCGCGCGAGAAGCTCGAAATTCACCCGGCTGCGATGCGCGCCGCCACCCGCGACGCGAAGCTGATCAAGACGCGAGTTCGGAAGGACCCGCGAGCCAATGCTCTCTTCATCGAGGTGCTGACCAACGTCGTGCGGCCAGACCTGGTGCTTCGCTGGATGAATGAGGCCGGAGTCTTCGGCCGCTTCATTCCCGACTTCGGCCGGGTCGTCGCCCAGATGCAGTTCGACATGTACCACCATTATACGGTGGATGAGCATGCGATCCGGGCGATCGGCCTGCTGGCGGCAATCGAGCGCGGAGAGCTTACCGACGACCACCCGCTTTCGACGGCGCTGTTCAAGCAAATCGCGAACCGGCGGGTGCTCTATATCGCGGTTCTCCTGCACGACATCGCCAAGGGACGGGGCGGCGATCACAGCGTGCTCGGCGAGCAGGTCGCGCTGGAGCTTGGGCCGCGTCTGGGCCTCGACGAAGCGGAGACGGAGACGGTCGCCTGGCTGGTCCGATACCACCTGCTGCTGTCCAATACGGCGTTCAAACGCGACCTCGCCGATCCGAAGAGTATCGAGGATTTCGTCCGGCAGGTGCAAAGTCCGGAGCGGCTCCGCCTGCTCCTGATCCTCACGGTCGTCGATATCCGCGCGGTCGGACCGGGCGTGTGGAACGACTGGAAGCGCCTGCTGCTAAGGACATTGTTCGATGCGGCGGAAGAAAAGCTCCGGCTCGGGCACAAGCAGCGGGGACGAAGCGAGATCGTGGTCCAGCGGCAGGCCGAGCTGGCAAAGGCCCTCGGCTGGAAATCGCAGATCGCCCGCGCGTATTCACGCCGCCTGCCGGACAGCTATTGGCTCGCTGAGCCGGCCGACATCCAGCTGTCCAACGCTCGACAGGTCGCCGCCGCGGAGGCGCACATCGGCGACGCTGCTCCGAGCATCGTCGCCGAAGACGAGGCGGAGCGGGGCGCGACACGGCTCACGGTCTTCACCCCCGACCGGGAAGGACTTTTCTTCCGAATCTGTGCAGGCCTCGCGTCGGCGGAAGCCAGCATCATCGACGCTCGCATCCACACCACTCGCGACGGAATGGCGCTCGACAATCTCCTCATCCAGGATGCGCGCGGCCGACCCTATTCGGACAAGAGGCTGCGCAATCGGCTGGTGCGCTCGGTGGAATCCGCCTTGACGAAAGAGCAGCCGCCGCAGCTGACGACGGGGCTGGCGCTCGGCAGCAAGGCGGCCGCCTTCCATGTCGCGCCGTCTGTCGCCATTGCGGAGCGTGCGTCATCCCGCACGACGGTCGTCGAGGTTAACGCCTTCGACCGGCCTGGGCTGCTCGCGCGGCTGGCGCTGGCGATTCACGAATGTGGCGAGCAGCTTCATTCCGCCCACGTCGCCACGTACGGCGAGCGGGCCGTCGACGTCTTTTATCTCAGTAGTGAAAAAGGGCAGAAGCTTTCGCACGCGGAGGCGGAGAAGCTCCGGGCGGCGCTTCTCGACGCCGCCCGGGAAGAGGAAGGCTAGGGCCGCCGCTCTTTCTTGCTGCCCGGCGCGGGCGCGCCCGGCATCGGCGGAACGCCGACGGAGTCCGGCGCATCGGTCGCCAGTTCCGGGACCTCGACGATTCCGCGTCCAACGTGGCTCCGGCTGCGCGAATAGCCGAAATAGATCAGCAGTCCGATCGCGCCCCAGACGACGAGCACCATCTTCGCGACGAACGGCAGGTTCAGGTACAGGCCGACGCAGCCGATGATGGCAAGCGGAGCGATGACCGAGACCGCGGGCGTCCGAAACGGCCGCTTCCGGTTCGGGTCCTTCTTGCGAAGGACGAGAACCGCGAGCGCGACCATCGCGAAGGCGAACAGCGTGCCCGAGTTCGAGTAATCGGCAAGCTTGCCGACCGGCAGGAACGCCGCCGCAAGGGTGACGACGATGCCGGTGAACGCGGTGACGACGTGCGGCGTGCGGAATTTCGGATGCACCGCCGACAGCTTCTCGGGAAGCAGCCCGTCGCGGGCCATGACGAAGAAGATGCGCGTCTGGCCGAACATCATCATCAGGACAACTGACGGAAGGGCGACGAAGGCGGCAATGCCCATGAAGTCGCCGACGCGTTCGTAACCGATCGTCCGAAGGACGTGCGCCAGCGCTTCCTTCGAGCAGACCAGCGGCTCGGTAAGGCCGCTCGAGACGATCGCCTGGCACTGAGAGGCCATTTCGGCCGACCCCGGCGCGAGCACCTGGCCCGCTGCGTTGCGGACCGGTTCGGCACCCATCGCACCGATCGCTCCGGCGGCCACGAGAAGGTAAAAGACGGTGCAGAAGAGCAGCGACCCAATCAGGCCGATCGGAACGTTGCGCTGCGGATTCACAGTCTCCTCGGCCGCGGTCGAAACGGCGTCGAAGCCGACGTAGGCGAAGAAGATCGACGCGGCCGCGCCGACCACTCCGTAGGTGCCCCAGCCGTTGGGAATGAACGGTTCGAAATGGGCGCCGTTGAGGACCGGGAAGGTCAGTGCGACGAATACCGTCAGCGCGACGACCTTCACGAGCACCAGCGCCGAGGTGAAGCGAGCGCTTTCCTTGGTGCCGAGGATCAGCAGCCCGGTGATCAGCAACGAGATCACGACCGCTGGAAGATTGATGAGTCCGCCCTGGCTTGGGCCCACGGCAATCGACAGCGGGACGTCCGTGCCCCAGCTTTTCAAGAGACCGACGAAATAGCCCGACCAGCCGACGGCGACCGCGGACGCGCCGACCGCATATTCGAGGATCAGCGCCCAGCCTACCATCCAGGCGAGAAGCTCACCCATCACCGCGTAGGTGTAAGTGTAGGCGGAGCCCGAAACCGGCACCATCGCCGCCAGTTCCGAATAGCAGAGCGCAGCGACGGCGCAGACGAAGCCGGCGATCACGAAGCTGACCATCATCGCCGGTCCGGCCTTCTGGGCGGCTTCGGCGGTGAGGACGAAAATCCCGGTGCCGATGACGGCCCCGATGCCGAGAAGCGTCAGCTGGAACGCGCCTAGCGAGCGCTTGAGTGCCTTCTTTTCGGCGGTTGCCAGGATCGCGTCGAGCGATTTGACGCGGCCCAAAAGAAGGCCTCCCCGCTGTGATGCTGTGGCCATTAGTCTCCCCTCAATTCACTTTGGCGCGCGAACGTAGCGGCTGCTGCCGCTCACGCAATGGCCAAATCGACCAACAGCGCTCTAGCGGGCCAGCATGGGCCCCAGCGGTTGCCCGCCGAAGACATGGACGTGGAGGTGGGGCACCTCCTGTCCGGCGCGCTTGCCGGTATTGGTGAGAAGCCGGTAGCCCTGGACCACGAGCTGTTGGTCGCGGGCCACCTTGCCCACCGCTCGGACGAAGCCTGCGATTTCCGGATCGGAGGCTTTCTCCGAAAAATCGTCCCACGACACGTAGGGCCCCTTGGGGATCACCAATATGTGGACCGGCGCCAGCGGATTGATGTCGTGGAAGGCGAGCGCCCACTCATCCTCATAGACCTTCCGCGAGGGAAGCTCCCCGCGCAGGATTTTCGCGAAAACATTGCTTTCGTCATAGGGTTGTGTCGGGTCGATTGGCACAAGTCGCTCCGCTTCCGCTTGACCGGGAACGCTGCCTCGTTACCACCGGAATCGATGAGCGACGAGACTCCGGAAAGCCTGATTCCCTACGACGAGATCGTACAGGAGGCGCTGCGCGACGTCGTTGGCCGGGTCCTTGGCGAGGTCGAGCGATCCGGCGGGCTACCCGGCGACCATCATTTCTACATCACTTTCAAGACACGGATGCCCGGCGTCGAAATTCCGAAGCATCTCATGGAACGCTTCCCCGAAGAGATGACGATCGTCGTCCAGCACCGCTTCTGGGACCTGAAAGTGGAGCAGAATGCTTTTTCGATCGGCCTGTCTTTCGGCGGCGTTCCGGCGAGCCTCCGGGTCCCGTTCGCGGCGGTCACCGATTTCGTCGATCCCGCCGTCGACTTCAGCCTGAAATTCCAGGCCAATGGCGGGGAGACGGCGCACGAGGAGCATGACGCGCCCGAGAACGACGCGCCGGCTGGCGAGAGCGAAGACGGCTCCAACGTCGTCAGCGTGGACTTTACCCGCAAAAAATAACAGAGCGCCGTCATTGCGAGCGTAGCGAAGCAATCCGGCCCATCGGGATCGCCGCGTCGCTGCGCTCCTCGCGATGACGATAGGCAGGATTTCAATGACACCCAACCGCACCGAGACCGACAGCTTCGGGCCGATCCAGGTTCCCGGCGATTCCTATTGGGGAGCGCAGACCGAGCGCTCGGTCGAGAATTTCCCGTTTGGGCCCCGCGAGCAGATGCCTGTCGAGATCGTCCATGCCCTCGGCTTCGTGAAGCAGGCCGCCGCGCGGGTGAACGCCAGGCTCAAGCTCATCGACCCGGAAATTGCCGAGGCCATCCAGCAGGCAGCCGCCGAAGTGGCGCGCGGCGACCTCGATCGCGAATTTCCGCTCGTCATCTGGCAGACCGGATCTGGAACGCAGTCGAACATGAACGCCAACGAGGTGATCGCGGGCCGCGCCAACGAGACTCTCACCGGGAAGCGCGGGGGCAAATCGCCGGTCCACCCCAACGATCACGTCAACAAGAGTCAGTCGTCGAACGACAGCTTTCCCACCGCGATGCACATCGCCGCCGCGCGCGCCGTAACGGCGAAACTGTTGCCCGCGGCCAAGGCCATGAAGGCGCTGCTGGCAAAGCAGTCGAAGACCTGGGATTCGATCGTCAAGATCGGGCGCACCCATCTTCAGGACGCGACTCCCTTGACCCTGGGACAGGAATTCTCCGGCTACGCGGCGCAGATGCAGGCGAACATCGAGCGCCTGGAAGAGGTCATGCCGCGCCTCCTGCGCCTCGCGCAGGGTGGGACGGCGGTCGGCACCGGCCTCAATGCTCCAAACGGATTTGGAGAAGCCTTCGCCAAGGAAGTTGCCAACCTGACCCGGCTTCCCTTCACCTCGGCACCGAACAAGTTCGCCGAAATGGCCGCGCACGACACCTTGGTGGAGCTTTCGGGAATCCTGAATACGCTCGCTGTGTCGCTGACGAAGATCGCCAACGACATCCGGTTGATGGGCTCCGGCCCGCGCTGCGGGATCGGTGAGCTGAAGCTTCCGGAAAACGAGCCCGGAAGCTCGATCATGCCGGGCAAGGTCAATCCGACCCAGTGCGAGATGCTGACCATGGTCGGAGCGCAGGTCATGGGCAATCACGTCGCGGTGACCGTAGGCGGGCTTCAGGGCCACCTCGAGCTCAACGTGTTCAAGCCGCTGATCGGCGCCAACGTCATTCGCTCGATAAACTTGCTCTCGATCGGCATGGACAGCTTCTGCAAGCGTTGCCTCGAGGGGCTCGAGCCGGACGAAAAGAGGATTTCGGAGCTGATGAACCGCTCCCTGATGCTGGTGACCGCGCTCGCCCCGGAAATCGGCTACGACAAGGCCGCGGAGATCGCCAAGCACGCGCACAAGACCGGCAAGACGCTGAAGGAGGCCGGGCTCTCGCTCGGCCATATCGACGCGGAAACCTTCGACCGGATAGTCAGGCCCGAAACGATGGTCGGGCGCTAGCCGCTAGAACCCGACGTTCACGCGCACGCCGATATTGTCGATCCCCGGGTTCTGGCGGCCGAAGATCTGTGCGTGGCTCATGTGAACCCAGCTCGCCTCGGCTGAAATCCGGGGCGCGACCTGGACACCGATCCCGAGCTCGGGTTCGAACAGCACGCGCGAGCCGAACTCGATCTTGTGGTTGTTCGGGTTCTCGAAATTGGCGGCCGAGCCCGTATGGACGGCGATTCCGAGCCCAGGCCGGATATAGACCTGCCCGCCGAACTTGGCCGACAGGCCGACGGCCGCATAGCTTGTGTCGCCCGCGGTGTTGAGCGCTCCGAAGGCATAAGGCTGGAAAGGCGTCGCACCGATCTTTCCGCCTCGCCAGCCGAGCTGGAGATCGACACCCGATTCGACGTTTCCGCTCTTGGTGAGCGGCGTGTTGACGTCATGCTTGTAAATGCCGCCGAAAATCTCGCCGGCGGATGCCGCGCTCGGACAAAGTGCTATCAGCGCCCCGGTGCATAACGCGACTGAATAACTCGGCACGGCCGTCTCCACTGCAGCTCTGGCGTTTCAATGCTCCAGCCGGGCTTTCGTGCCGCTTAACCAGCCGACTGCCACGCCCGGATCGCGTCGTTTGGAGCGGCGAGCATCCAGACGTTCAGCGTTAGATTGTCGCGGATGACGATCAGCGGGATGAGCTCGAGAGTAAGAAGGAATGCAATGCTGGCCCACAGCGGAAGCCTGCGTGCGGCGAGGAAGCCGAGAGCCATCATCGCGATGTCGCTCATCGAATTGACAACCGAATCGCCGGTGTAGCCCAGCGCTGCAGTCGCTGACCGGTAGCGGTCGATCACGATGGGCGTGTTCTCGATGATCTCCCAGGCGCCCTCGACGACAAGCGCGAACAGGAAGCGCTTGCCAACCGGTGCGCGTCGGGCAACCAGCCACAGGATCGCGTAGAAGAGCAATCCGTGGACGACATGGCTCGGGCTATACCAGTCCGCGAGCATCTGGCTCTGCATCGGGCCGACCGGCCCCCACAGCGCGATCTTGCCGCAGGTGCAGATGGGCGGCCTGCCCATCGCGAGGAGGAACGCTACCGCTGCGGCGGATATCAGCAGCGCGGCAAGCGCCGTGCGGAAGCGGCGGGTCATCGCCCATGCGTAGCAGAGCCGCGGCGCTTGCAAAGAACCGCCGTTCGGCGGACAGAGGCAGCAATGCTGCGCGTCTACGGCCCGGGTTGTGAAGGTGAGGCGATCGACGCGTCGAGCAAGAAGATTCCGCTCGCGGCGACCTGGATCGATCTCGAGGAGCCGACGCGCGAAGAAGAATTGCTGGTCGAGCGATGCCTTCGGGTAGCGGTGCCGACTCCCGCCGAGATGGCGGAGATCGAGCCTTCGAGCCGGCTCTATACGCGCGACGGCGTGCTCTATCTGACGATCAGCGCGCTTTACGGTGTCGACGAGGACAGTCCGGCGAGCGCTCCGATCGGCTTCGTTCTCACCGAGGAGCGATTGGTGACGGTCCGATATGTGACTCCGAAGCCGATCCGCGCCTTTTCTGAAAATGCCCGGCGCGAGCCGGATCTCGCCGGCGACGCCCTCACCGCCCTCGGCGGTCTTCTTGACGCGATCATCGACCGGCTCGCGGACGAGCTTGAGAGAGTCGGCGCGGAGATCGAAAAAATCTCCAGCCACATCTTTTCGCCGACGGTCGACGCGCGGCGAATTCCGGCGGCAAGGCTGACGGCGCTTCTCACCAGGATCGGCAAGACGCAGCTGTTGCTGGCGAAAATCCGCGAAACCCAAACGAGCACGAATCGCGCCCTCACGTTCCTCGGCGGCAGTCCGCGCCTGAGATCACGCAAGGCGGCAGACGCGCGCGAGCATGTCGCGAGCCTGACCGCGGACACGGTTTCGCTCAGCGACCACAGCATCTTCCTCGCCAATCACCTCTATTTCCTGCTGGACGCCTCGGTGGGGCTCATCAGCATCGAGCAGAATGCGGCGATGAAGCTGTTTTCCTGGGCAGCGCTTATCTTCCTGCCGCCTACCTTGATCGGGTCGATCTACGGGATGAACTTCCGCAACATGCCCGAACTGCACTGGTATTACGGCTATCCGATGGCGCTGGTGCTGATGATCGCCAGCGCGGTGCTTCCGCTCTGGTACCTCAAGAGGCGCGGCTGGCTTTAGGCTTCGATAGCGTCCGCCACCGGGACGATCTCGACCTCGGCCGGAGTGGATTTCCTGCGCGCAAGAGCGGCGTAGGCAAGCGCGAGCTGGCCGGCGACCTCGGCATCCTCGCCTTCATCGCGCCGGAAAGCGGCCGCCCGGGCCTCGGTTGCGCGTTGGCGGAAATAATCGCGGTCGTGAGTCATTCGCGTCCCCTGCCTTTCCGAGCGATTAACCTTTTACCGGCGTTCGCCGCCGAACGGGAGTCGCGGCTGCTCAATCCATCCCGACTCCGTATCGACCGAACGCACGCGTAACGAGTAAACGGAAATTTCAGCAGGCCCCCGGCTTTCAGAGAGGCCCTATGAACGACACCGACGACTCGACCGGCCATCGACTGGAAGTCGCGACGACTCACGCCAAGCGCAGGATTGAGCTCGGGGTGGGGCGGCTCGGCCCCGGGCTGATCACCGGCGCGGCCGACGACGACCCGAGCGGGATCGCCACTTACTCGCAGGCCGGCGCGCAGTTCGGCCTCAACATGCTGTGGAGCGTGGTCGCGGCCTACCCCCTGATGGTCGCGGTCCAGGTCATCAGTGCTCGTATCGGCCGTGTCACCGGCAAGGGGCTCGCCGCGAACCTGCTGGAGGTGCTTCCCCAATCCGCCGTCGTCACGCTGGCGTTGCTGCTGTTCGTCGCCAACACGATCAATATCGGGGCAGACATCGCGGCGATGGGCGCCGCGGCTCAGCTTCTTGCCGGAGGCGGCGCGACAGCCTTCACCGTTTTCGCCGCAGCCTCCTCGCTGCTTCTTCAGGTCTTCGTCCCATATCACGCCTATGTCCGGTACCTGAAATGGCTGACGCTGGTCCTCTTCGCCTATGTCGGGGTCGTCTTCGCGGTTCACATCGACTGGCTGGAGGTCGTCCGAAGCGTTGTTGCTCCGGATATCCAATTCTCGGCCGCCTGGATCACCGTAATCGTTGCCGTGTTCGGCACAACGATCAGCCCGTACCTCTTTTTTTGGCAGACGGCCGAAGAGATCGAGGACATGGAGCTGAAACACCAGTCCGACCTCAGGCACATGACCAGACCAGCAGCCCGGCATCAGCTGAGGAGGGTGGCGATCGACACATTCACCGGAATGGCGATCTCGGACATCATTTCCTTCTTCATCATCCTCACGACCGCCGTGACCCTCAATCGCTCCGGTATCACCGACATCCAGACGTCGGCCGATGCTGCGAATGCGCTCCGCCCGATTGCGGGTCCTTTCGCGTTCCTCCTTTTCAGCCTCGGGATCATCGGCACCGGCTTCCTTGCTGTCCCGGTGCTGGCCGGCTCGACCGGCTATGCGGTGGCCGAAGCGTTCGGATTGCCGAAGGGGCTCGAGAAGAAACCCGGCGAAGCCAAGACCTTCTACGGAGTGATCGTCGCGGCGATGGTCATTGCCCTCGCTTCGATCTGGCTGCCAATCGACCCGATCAAGATGCTGTTCTGGAGCGCGGTCATCAACGGCGTGGTGTCCGTCCCGATCCTCGGCGCGATGATGGTGGTCGCGCGAAGCCGCCACCAGATGGGCATTTACGTTGCCAATCCCTGGCAACGCATCCTCGGATGGGCTGCGACCGGCGTGATGGCCGTCGCCGTCGTCGCCATGTTCGCACTCTAGCTGGACCCCTGACTTTGCGGGTGCGTTGGCCGATTGCTAAGGGCCTCCCAACGCCTCGACCAAATACCAAGGACCAAGCGAATGACGCCGACCGGCCAAGATAGTCTCAAAACCCGCTCCACACTCAACGTCGGCTCGAGCAGCTACGCTTATTATTCGCTCGAAAAGGCGGGGCAGGCCCTCGGCGACATCTCGCGTCTACCCTTCTCGATGAAGGTTCTCCTCGAAAACCTGCTGCGGTTCGAGGATGGCGAGACGGTCACCGAGAAAGACCTGCACGCCATGGCCGAATGGCTGAAGGAGCGGCGGGTGAACCGGGAAATCCAGTACCGCCCCGCCCGAGTGCTGATGCAGGATTTCACGGGCGTCCCGGCGGTCGTCGACCTGGCGGCGATGCGCGACGCCATGACCGGCCTCGGCGGCGACCCGCAGAAGATCAATCCGCTGGTTCCGGTCCACCTAATCATCGACCACAGCGTGATGGTCGACGAGTTCGGCACGCCGCTGGCGTTCGAGCGGAACGTCGAGTTCGAATATGAGCGCAATGGCGAGCGATACCAGTTCCTCAAGTGGGGCAGCCAGTCGTTCGACAATTTCCAGGTTGTCCCGCCCGGCACCGGAATCTGCCACCAGGTGAACCTCGAGTATATCGCCCGCTGCGTCTGGACCGCCGAGGCTGGCGACGGCGTCACTCTGGCCTATCCCGACACGCTGGTCGGCACCGACAGTCACACGACGATGGTCAACGGCCTCGGCGTCCTCGGCTGGGGAGTGGGAGGAATCGAGGCCGAAGCGGCGATGCTGGGCCAGCCGGTCAGCATGCTGATCCCGGAGGTCGTTGGATTCCGGCTTCACGGCCAGCTCAACGAGGGAATCACCGCGACCGACCTGGTTCTGACGGTCACGCAAATGCTCCGCCAAAAGGGTGTCGTCGGCCGCTTCGTCGAATTCTACGGACCCGGTCTCGACAATCTGCCGCTCGCCGACCGCGCGACCATCGCCAACATGGCGCCCGAATATGGCGCGACCTGCGGCTTTTTCCCGATCGACGAGCGAACGGTCGACTATCTCCGCCTCACCGGCCGCGAGGAGGAGCAGATCGAGCTGGTCCGCGCTTACTGCCAGGCGCAGGGCTTGTGGCGCGATGAGAGCACGCCCGAGCCGCTGTTCACCGATACGCTCGAGCTCGACATGAGCACGATCGAACCTTCGCTCGCGGGACCGAAACGGCCCCAGGACAGGGTTCTGCTGAGCGAGCTCGACGAGACGTTCAATCAAGATCTGGAGAAGACCTACCACAAGCGCGACGATCCGCGCGTGCCGGTCGAGGGCAGGAAGCATGACCTTGGCAATGGCGACGTCGTCATCGCCGCAATCACCAGCTGCACCAACACGTCGAACCCCTCGGTGATGATTGCCGCCGGGCTGACGGCGCGCAAGGCGCGGGCCAAGGGCCTGACCGTGAAGCCGTGGGTGAAGACCAGCCTCGCTCCCGGGAGCCAGGTCGTCAGCGATTATCTGCAGGAAAGCGGCTTGCAGGAGGATCTCGATGCGCTCGGATTCGAACTGGTCGGCTACGGCTGCACGACCTGCATCGGCAATTCGGGACCGCTTCCCGAGCCGATCAGCAAGGCAGTGAACGAAAACGACCTGGTTGCCGTCAGCGTCCTTTCGGGCAACCGCAATTTCGAGGGCCGGGTGTCGCCCGACTGCCGCGCGAATTATCTGGCCTCGCCGCCGCTCGTGGTCGCTTATGCGCTGAAGGGGACCGTGCGCTCTGACATGGTCAGCGAGCCTCTTGGGACGTCATCGAGCGGTGAGCCGGTGTACCTCAAGGACATCTGGCCTTCGAACGAGGAAGTCCGAGCGCTGATCGACGCGCATGTCCATTCAGGCATGTTCCGCAAGCGCTACGCCGACGTCTATCGCGGCGACGATCGTTGGCGGAAGATCGGGGTGACGGGCGGCGACACCTACAGCTGGCCGTCCGAGTCCACCTATATCCAGAATCCACCCTATTTCATCGGGTTGACGATGAAGCCCGTGGCGCCAAAGGATATCGAGCGCGCGCGGCCGCTGGCGGTGTTCGGCGATTCGATCACCACCGACCACATCTCGCCCGCCGGAGCCATCAAGCCGGACAGCCCGGCCGGTCATTACCTCCTCAACCGCAATGTCTCGCGTGGGCAGTTCAACAGCTACGGCTCGCGCCGCGGCAACCACGAAGTGATGATGCGCGGCACCTTCGCCAACATCCGGATCCGCAACAAGATGCTGGACGACGTCGAGGGTGGATTCACCCGCTATGCGCCCACCGGCGAAACGATGGCGATCTACGATGCGGCGATGCTCTACAAGCATGACGACAGGCCGCTGGTGGTCATTGCAGGCAAGGAATATGGCACCGGAAGCTCGCGCGACTGGGCGGCCAAGGGTACGATCCTGCTCGGCGTCCGCGCCGTCATCGCCGAAAGCTTCGAGCGGATTCATCGCTCGAATCTGGTCGGGATGGGGGTCCTGCCGCTCCAGTTCCGGGATGGCGAAGGGGCGGATACACTTGGGCTGACCGGCCGCGAGAAATACACGATCACGGGGATCGCGAACCTGAAGCCGCGGCAGGACGTCGAGGTGCGAGTCACGCCTGATGAAGGCGAGGAGTTCACGTTCACCGCCCGCTGCCGGATCGATACCTACAACGAGCTCGAATATTTCAACGCCGGCGGAATCCTCCACTACGTTCTGAGGAGGCTGGCCGCCTGAGCGCCGTCGAAATCGCGGTCGAGCTCGCCGGCTGGGGCGGGGCCGTTCTGATCCTGCTCGCTTATTTGCTGCTGTCGATGGGCCGCCTCACCGGTCAGTCGGCGACCTATCAATGGATGAACGTGTTTGGCGCCGTCGGCTTCGTCATCAACGGCTGGTGGCACGGCGCGCTGCCGTCCGCGGCGCTCAATGTCCTGTGGATGATGATCGGAGGGGTCGCTCTATGGCGAATTCGGGCGAAGCGAAGATCGTCGACCTGAGTCACGTCATCACGGAGGGGATGGTCACCTACAAGGGCCTTCCCGGGCCGCACATTTGCGATTTCTGGACCCGCGAGGCCTCCGCCGACAGCTACGACGACGGTTCGACGTTCCAGATCGGCCGGATCGACATGGTTGCCAACACCGGCACTTATGTCGACGTTCCGTTCCACCGCTTTGCCGATGGCAGGGACCTGAGCGAGGTCGGCATCGAGTCGTTTGCCGACCTGCCCGGGCTGGTAGTCCGGCAACCCTTCGAAGCCGGACTTGGTGTCGATGTCTCGGCCTTCGCGGACCTGGATGTGCGCGGCCATGCCGTCCTCGTCGCGACCGGGTGGGACCGCCATTGGGGGAGCGACGCCTATTACCACGACCATTCTTTCCTCACCATTGAAGCGGCCGGGTTGCTGGCCGAGCAGGGAGCGGCGTTGGTCGGAATAGACAGCCACAATATCGACGATACGCGGGTCCGTGCGCGTCCCGTTCACACGCTGCTGCTCGGGGCCCGAATCCCAATCTGCGAGCACATGACCGGGCTTGGAGCGCTGCCGGACAACGGCTTCCGGTTCACCGCCGCGCCACCCAAGGTGCGGGGAATGGGGACGTTCCCCGTCCGCGCCTTCGCCTCGCTCGGCTAGCGTGTTCCCGCGGTCGCCAGGATCGTCGCGAGGAGGACGCGCTTGAGCTTGACGTTCGGCGCCTTGGCGACGTCGATCCATTCGTCCGGAGCATGGGCGCGGCCGCCGTCGGCGATGCGCGACATCGTGATTGCCGGGATGCCGAGGCTCATCGGGATGTTCGAATCCGTCGACGAGGTGCCCTGCTGCGCCGTCAGGCCTTCGGTGCGATAAGCGGCTTCGGCGAAGCGGATAATGTCCGCGTTGGGATCGGTGTGACCGGCGGGCCGGTCGCCGATCGGTTCCAGCTCGGCGGAAATCTTGCCGGGCTTGGTCGAGCGGGCGCCATTCTCCGCTTCGACCGCGTTCGGGACAATCGCGAGGAACTGCTTCTCCAGTTTCGCGAGCTCGTCCGCGCTTTCCGAACGCATGTCGACGTCGAGCCAGACTTCCGCCGGGATTGCATTGACCGAGGTGCCGCCGCCGACGACGCTGGCGCTGTAGGTCGTCCTGGGATCGGCGGGGACCTGGATCTTGTAGAGATCGGTCACCGTACTGCCGAGCGCGACCATCGGATTGACGATCCCGAACGCGCCGTAGCTGTGGCCGCCCGGCCCCTTGAAGGTGACGCGGTAGCGCTTCGAGCCGGTGGCGCCGGTCGTCATCCCGTCGAGGCCGCCACCGTCGAGCGAGAAAAAGGCGCGGATCTTCCCCTTCCAGGCACCCTTGGTGAAAAGCTGCCGCACCCCGCGAAGGTCGCCGCGCCCTTCCTCGCCGACGGTTCCGACGAACAGAACGTCGCTCTTGGTTTGCACCTTCCCGGCGTTCATCGCGTCGATCAGCGCAAGCAAAGTCGCGAGGCCGGCGCTGTCATCGCCCACTCCGGGGGCCATCAGCTTGGTGCCCTCGCGCTTCACCGTCACGTCGGTGCCTTCCGGGAAGACCGTGTCGAGGTGAGCGGAGACGACGACAGCTGGGCCCGTTTCACTGCCCTTGCGCAGCGCAATCACATTACCGGCCTCGTCGATCGACGGATCGAGCCCGCGTTTGCGGAGCATCTCCGCGAACGCCTTGGCGCGGATCTCTTCCTTGAAGGGCGGAGCGGGGATCTGGGTGATGGCGATAATGTCGCTGACCCACTGATCATGGCCGGAATCGAGAGCGGCGGCGGCGGTCTTGAAGGGCTGGCTGGCGGCGATCCGGCTGACGGTCGAATCGGCATTGGCCGGTGCGGCGACGGCGGGGGCGGCAAGGCAAAGGGCAACCGACGCGGCGAGATAAGACAGTCGCTTCATGACTCGGGGCTAGCTCCTGGTCAGGAGTGGACAGGCGCCAGCGCCGGCTCCAGCCACTTCGGGATGATGGCCCCGTCTAGGTCATCCACGCGGCGGTGCTCAACCGAGAGGCCCAGCCGTTCGTAGAATATTCGCGACCGCGGGCCGGGATCGCCCGTCGGCACCACCACCAGCCGCCGATTGACCTTGGCGCGCCAGTTCATCCGCGCGGTATTCTCCTGGCCGACGTAGCAGCCCTTGGTGAAGCTGACGCCGTTCAGCTCGGCCGCGTTGCATTCGAGCCAGAGGATGTCGCCCAGCTCCGCGCGGCCTTCGCAGACACCGAGTCTCAAGCGGTGTTCGAGCCAGCCGATCGCGGCCGCGCCCGGACGGCCGAGCCAGCGCTTGCCAAGCTCCGGCAAACGGGGGTCGGTGACGCCTTCATCGCACTTCGGCGCCCAATGGACCGAAAGCGAGTCATCGCGCCCGATCTCGACTTTTCGCCGCAGCCGGTAAATCGACAGACGCTTGATGAGATCGTCGGCGGCCTCGGCCTCACAATCGAGGAGCAAATCGTCGCCATCGGCCCAGATCAGGAAATCGAACAGGCACTTGCCCTGCGGCGTCAACAGCCCGGTCCAGACAGGAAGCTCCGCCATCGCGTCGTTGGTCACCAGTCCCTGCACGAATCCACGCACATCGTCGCCCGAGACTCGGACGATCGCGCGATCGGACAGGGTGGTCGCAGCCATGCCCCTCAGTTAAGGAGCCGCCGTGGCTTTGCAAACGCTGACCATCCGCCGCCCCGACGACTGGCACGTGCATCTGCGCGACGGGGACATGCTGAAGCTTGTCGCGCCGTTCACCACACTCCAGTTCGCGCGGGCCATCGTCATGCCCAACCTGGCTCCGCCGATCACGACGCTGGGTGCGGCCGCGGATTATCGCCAGCGGATCCGGGATGCCGCCGGGCGGGACTTCCATCCGCTGATGACGTTCTATCTCACGGACGAGGCCAGTCCCGATCTCGTCGAGCACGGATTCAATGACGACGTCTGGCTCGCAGCCAAGCTCTATCCCGCCAATGCGACGACCAATTCCGCGTTCGGCGTGACGGACGTTCGCAACATCCATCCGGTACTGGAGCGCATGCAGGCGATCGGCATGGTGCTGTGCGTCCATGGCGAAGTGACCGACCCGGACGTCGACGTGTTCGATCGCGAGGCGGTGTTCATCGATCGCGTGCTCGGTCCGCTGATCCGCGACTTCCCCGGACTCAAGGTGGTGCTGGAGCATATCACGACGGCGGAAGCGGCCGATTTCGTCGAGACAGCGGGACCCAATCTCGCGGCGACGATCACGCCGCAGCACCTGATGCTCAACCGGAATGCGATGTTCGAGCGCGGACTGCGCCCGCACGCTTATTGCCTGCCCGTCGCCAAGCGCGAGAAGCACAGACAGGCCGTTCGCCGAGCGGCGACCTCCGGATCGCCGAAATTCTTCCTCGGCACGGACAGTGCGCCGCATGTGCGTCATGCCAAGGAATCGGGCTGCGGCTGCGCCGGGATTTTCAACGCGCCGGTTGCGCTCGAAGCCTATGCGACGGTGTTTGACGAGGATGGCGCGCTCGACAAGTTCGAGGCGTTCGCTTCAGTGAACGGGCCCCGCTTCTATGGGCTGCCGCCGAATGAGGGCACCGTCACGCTGGAGCGCAAGCCTTGCCAGGTGCCCGATTCGCTCGGGCTGGGTGAAATCGAGCTGGTGCCGTTCCTGGCCGGATCGGAACTGCCCTGGAGTCTTCGCGACTAGGCGGCCGTTCCGGACCCGCTGATCCCGATCACCGCGGCAAAATGACGTTCGACCACGTCGTGGCACTCGCAGGCACGGCGTTTGAGGCCGGCCCGGTCCAGGACCTGGATCAGCCCGCGGCGAGTCCTGATCAGTCCCTCGTCCTGCAGCGCCCGGACCACGGCATTCACCGTCGTGCGTTGGACCCCGAGAAGTGCTGCAAAGGCTTCCTGCGTCAACTCGAGGGTCGCGCCGGCGCGGTCCTGCGCAGTCAGCAGCCAGCGCGCCGCGCGTTGTTCGATGGTGTGGAAGCTGTTGCAGGCGACCGACTGCATCACCTGGGCGAGAAGATAGTCGGAGTAGCGGCAGAAGAGGTTGCGAATCAGGCCGGATCGCGATTTAGCCTCCTCCAGAACCTGCATCGGCACCTGTAGCGCCGGGCCCGGTACCAGCACCTGGGCGCGCGCGAACGCCGGAGCGTGCCCGCAGCTGACGATCCCCCCAACTGCGCCTTCGTGGCCGATGGTGGCGACCTCGATCGAGCGGTTGTTGGCAAGATCGACGGCAAGGCTGATCATCGTCGGTCCGAACGGGAAATAGGTCGATTGGACCTGTGCTCCGCGGGCATGGACGGTCTGGCCCGTATCGAGCTGGACGGCCGTTCCGAATGGCTCGATCAGGGCCCTTGCTTCGGCGGGGAAGGTCGAAAGCAGGCGATTGTTCGCAAAGGCATCATCCAGGCGGTCGAGTTCGTCGGTGGCGGTTCGGTTCATCCGCGTCTTTCTCCTCCCGGGCAGAGCGGCGGGGCGACCACTTTGTTCCCCGGCCGACACGCGAATTAGAGGGAGACGGCCTGGACCGATTCGCGGCTGCCGACCAGCAGGCAGTCGGCGACGAGCCGCAGCGGGCGGACGTCGACATCACTCCGCCGCTCGTCGATCAATTGCGCGAAGCGCCGATAGATTTCGGGATATTCGCCCGATTCGCCGACATTCTGCGCGCGCCCGTCGACCGCCAGCTTTGCCCCGCCGTCGGTGAGCGCAAGCTGCTCACCGTCGACCGTACGAATGTCGATCGTCCATTCCTCCCCTTCGGTCTTGCGCCAGTCGAGGCTGCAACTCAGCGGGCCGCCGGCGACCGGACTCGCGAACGTGATTTCGGCCGCGATGGGGGTTTGCGAACCTTCCGGGTAGCTGAGCACCGCTTTGTCGACGAACAGGCTGCCGGGAAAAATGCGCGTCGCGATCGAGAAGGCGTTGATTCCCGGATCGAAGACACCGAAGCCGCCCGCTTCCCAGACCCAGGCCTGTCCCGGATGCCATTTGCGGACATCCTCGTGCCAGCGGATCGCCATGGACTCGATGCGCTTGCCGGCCAGCGCCGCGGCGGCTGCCGCCACGGCCGGATTCTGCCGTGCGTGCCAAGTCGCGTAGAGTGTCCTGTGCTGCGCCTCGGCGAGGCAGGCGAGGTCCTCGACTTCCGACAAGGTCGCGCACGGCGGCTTTTCGAGCAGCACGTCCAAGCCCGCCTCGAGGCAGGCTCTCGCAATCTCGTAGCGCGGCTGCGGCGGGGTCGTGATCGCCGCCGCCTGCAGGCCCTCGGTCGTCCGGATCAGTTCCCGCCAGTCGGTGAAGGCCGGCTCCGGCCCCTTCCCCGAGCGGCTCGACGAGGCCGCGAGCTCGAATCGCGGATTGTGGGCAATCGACGGAACGTGCTGATCGCTCGCGATCTTGCCGAAGCCGATGATGGCGATTCGGATCGGCTTCACCGGCGAAGGGCCTCGGCATAGGCTCGGGCTTTCTCGCGGCTCTCCTCCGGCGACTGGCCGGGCTTGTAGAGCCCACCGCCGAGGCCGAACCCATCCGCGCCGGCCTCGAGCCAGCCGGCGACCGATTCCGGCGTCACGCCGCCGACGACGAGGAATGGCACATCTTTCGGAAGTACGGCGCGCATGGATTTCACGACTTTCGGCGATGCCGCCTCCGCGGGGAACAGCTTGAGCGTATGAGCGCCGGCATCGAGCGCGGTGAAAGCCTCCGACGGCGTGAAGACGCCTGGCGACGACACCATGCCCGCGTCGACCGTCGCGCGAATGACTGCCGGGTTCATGTTCGGCGACACGACGATCTGCCCGCCAGCGTCGCGGACCCGGGAAACATCCTCCGGCTGCAGGACCGTGCCCGCTCCGATCAGCGCCTGTTCGCCCAATGCGTCGACGATGCTTCGGACACTCTTCAACGGCTCCGGTGAGTTCAACGGCACCTCGATGATCCGAATTCCGCCTTCGTACAGCGCGCCGGCGATGTCGATTGCCTCGCCGGGCGTGACGCCGCGAATGATCGCCACCAACGGACATTGGTTGAAATATCGATCGAACAGCTCTCTGGGATTCACTTCAGTCGCTCCACGATGCTTCGGGCGCCCGCGATAAAGGCGCCCTCGCCGTCCTTTTGCTCGCTCTGCGCGCCGGCGACCTCGAGTGCCGCCGCGTAGAGCGAGGTCAGCTGCGGCCTGCCCATGACGATAACGCGTGAGGCGCGGTTGGTGCCCAGGCCGACGCGAACGTCCTCGCCGATGAGGAGGCCGCTCACCAGCGAGGCTCCGTCGGAAGCCTGAAGGTGGCCCAGAAGAAATCGCGCACGGGTTTCGAATAATTCCGCAGTTAGACCTTCGTCCGACAGGCCCTTGCGAACGCCCGAACGGAAGGCTTCACCGTCCTTCACTCTGCTGGCGAGCAGGTCGGACAGGATGCCCCGGCGCTTGAGCATGCTGAACACTTCGCCGGTCATGACGGTGCGAAACGAGGCGATGCGGCCGCCACTCACCTTTACCCATTTGTTGTGGGTGCCGGGATGGCAGATGAAACAGTTTGCCGGGATTTCTCCGCTGGCGACCGCTCCGACCAACTGAACCTCCTCGCCGCGCATCACGTCGTACCGGCCGTTGGAGAGCGAAACTCCGGGAACGATGACGACATCGTCGCCAATCCGGACGAGCCCGTGCACGAGCTCGTCGATTCCCGCGGGGCATTCCACGTAGGGCGCTTCGACCCAGCCCCGGTTCGACCCGATCATCCCGGCGAGCAGCAGCGGCCGGTCACCCAAACGCTCGCGAATTTCGCCGATCGCGGAGTCGAATTCCCCGCGGCGCACCGACAGGATACCCTTGCCATCCTCGAATTCCGCTTCGGAACGGCCGTCTCCGTCGACGAGATAAGCGCGGCGATTGGTCGTTCCCCAGTCGACCGCTATGAAACCATCTGCCCAGCGCATCATTTGCCCTCATTAACTGCGGGAGAGCGACATGGCTCCGTCATCGGACGTGCATGAGGCGGTCCGCTGCATAGCGGATGTGCAAGCGAATGTCGGCGAGGGGCCCGTATGGGTGTCGCGCGACACTGCGCTTTACTGGGTCGACAACAAGGGCCGGAAGGTCTTTCGCCGCGACGAAAGAGGAGAGGTGCGGACGTTCGAAACGCCATTCGAGATCTGCTGCCTCGCCCCGAGGGAGAACGGCGGATTCATCGCCGGAACCGACCGGGGGCTCGCCGCGGTCGACCTGGACGAGGGGCGATATGACGTGCTCGAGAATCCGGAAGAGGACATAGCCGGCAACCGCTTCAACGACGGCAAAACCGATCCCTGGGGGCGGTTCTGGTCGGGAACGATGGACAATGCCGAGAAGGCGGCAACCGGATCGCTCTACCGGTTCGACAAGGACCTCAGCTGGATGAGGATGGACAGCGGCTACCGGGTGACCAACGGTCCGGCTTTCGATCGTGCCCGCGGCCGCATGTACCACACGGATTCGGCGGCCAAGACGATCTATGCGTTCGATCTCACCGAATCGGGAGCTCTCTCCGGGCGTCGTGTCTTCATCCGGTTCGAAGAAAAAGACGGCGCACCGGATGGGATGACCGTCGATGCCGAAGGTCATCTCTGGGTCTGCTTCTGGGACGGATGGTGCCTCCGCCGGCTTTCGCCCGAAGGCGCGATCGTCCGGCGGATCGAAATGCCGGTTCAAAGGCCTACCAGTTGCGCCTTCGGGGGCCCGGACCTGGATCGCTTGTACGTCACATCGGCGCGCCGGGGAGTGGATGAAGATGCGCTTCGGATGCAACCTTGTGCGGGCGGACTGTTTTTAGTGGATGCGGGGGTCCATGGCGTTGCCGAAACGAGTTTCGCGGGCTGATGGCACAGGCGAGCCGCTGAAGGAGAAGTATTCATCGCCAACTTCATGTTCGCGACCGGGATCGAAAACAGCATCCCGACGATCCACAACGGCAAGACCCGCATCGACGAGATGGAGGTCTGCGGCCACTACAAATATTGGCGCGAGGATTTCGACGCGGTTCAGGAGCTCGGGATTCACTACCTCCGTTACGGCCCGCCGCTCCACAAAACATTCCTCGGCCCCAACAAATACGACTGGGATTTCGCCGACAAGACCTTCGCCGAGATCAAGCGGCGCGACATCACCCCGATCGTCGATCTCTGCCATTTCGGCGTCCCCGACTGGATCGGGAATTTCCAGAATCCCGATTTTCCGCGCTTGTTCGCCGATTATTCGGCCGCCTTTGCCGAGCGATTTCCCTGGGTCCAGCTCTACACGCCAGTGAACGAGATGTTCATCTGCGCGATGTTCTCGGCGAAATACGGCTGGTGGAACGAGCAGCTCAGGAGCGACCAGAGCTTCGTCACGGCACTCAAGCACATCGTCAAGGCGAATGTCCTGGGGATGCTGGCGATCCTGAAGCGGCGAGCGGACGCCATCTTCATCCAGTCCGAATCCTCGGAATATTTTCACGCCGACAGTCCCAAGGCGATCCACATCGCCGAACAATTGAATTCGCGGCGCTTTCTGTCGCTCGACCTCAATTACGGACGGCGGGTCGACAGCGACATGTACGAATATCTGATGGATAACGGGATGAGCCAGGAGGAATATCATTTCTTCCTCCACAACCGGCTCAAGCAGCACTGCATTCTCGGCAACGATTATTACCGGACCAATGAGCATCGCGTGTTCGAGGACGGGCGGACGACAGCCTCGGGCGAGGTGTTCGGCTACACCGAGATCACCCGCCAATATTACAACCGTTACCGACTTCCGGTCTTCCACACCGAGACGAACCTCTCCGAAGGGCCGGTCGGCGACGAGTCGGTGCAGTGGCTGTGGAAGGAGTGGGCCAACGTGCTCCGCCTCCGCAACGTGGGTATCCCGACCGTCGGCTTCACCTGGTATTCGCTGACCGACCAGGTCGATTGGGATACCGCGCTCCGCGAGCAGAACGGTCATGTGAACCCGCTTGGGCTCTATGACCTCAACCGCAACATTCGCAACGTCGGGCGGGCGTACAAGCGCCTGATCAAGGATTGGCGGGAGGTGCTTCCGGCTTCGAGCCTGTGCCTGACGGTGCCGGTCGTCTCGCCGTCGCATTACGACCAGCAGCATTCGCGCGAGCAGGAGGCGGAGGCCGCGAAGCGGCTCGGGCACGAAGAAGTGGATTTCGAGAGTGGGAACGGCAGATGAAGATCGGCAGGATCGAGACATTCTACGTCGTGCCGCGATGGCTGTTCGTCCGGATCGAGAGCGACGACGGTGCGGTCGGCTGGGGCGAAGCGAGCCTCGAAGGCCACGCTGAGGCCGTAGACGGCGCTTTCGAGGCCCTTCGCGACAGGTTCGTCGGTGCGGATCCGTACCGAATCGAGGACATCTGGCAGGTCGGTTACCGGAGCGGCTTCTATCGCGGCGGGCCGGTGCTGATGAGCGCGCTCGCAGGGCTCGAGCAAGCGTTGTGGGACCTCAAGGGCCGCTCGCTGAACCTGCCGGTGTGGGAGATGCTTGGTGGGCGGGTGCGCGACAAGATCCGCGCTTATGCGTGGATTGGCGGCGACCGGCCGAGCGAGATCGCCGAGGCGGCGAAGGCGCGGCGCTGCCAGGGCTTTTCCGCGATCAAGATGAACGCCACTCCGGAAATGGACTGGATCGGCACGCCGAAGCTGTTCGATGAAGTGGTCGAGCGGGTGGAGGCGGCGCAGGAGGCCGGCGTCGACGTCGGGCTAGACTTCCACGGACGGGTCCACCGCCCGCTGGCCAAGCAACTCGCCAAAGTTCTCGAGCCGCTCGGGCTGTTGTTCATCGAGGAGCCGTTGCTCTCCGAGAATCCGGAAGGGCTCCGGCAGATCGCAGCGCTGACCTCGATCCCGATCGCGCTCGGCGAGCGGCTTTATTCGCGCTGGGATTTCAAACCCTTCTTCGAAACGGGAGCGGTTGACATCATTCAGCCCGATCTCAGCCACGCCGGCGGAATCCTGGAAGTGCGCAAGATCGCGGCGATGGCAGAAGCCTATGATATCGCCGTTGCCCCGCATTGCCCGTTGGGGCCGCTTGCGCTCGCCTCCTGCCTGCAGATCGCGGCGTGCTCGCCCAACGTCGCCATCCAGGAGATGAGCCTTGGCATCCACTATAATGTCGGCGCGGACCTCTTCACCTACTGCAGCGACAAGCGGCAACTGACTCCGGAAGGAGGGTATCTCGCAATACCGACTGGCCCCGGGCTCGGGGTCGATATCGACGAAGATGCGGTGCGCGAGTCGAACGAGGAACGCCATCGCTGGCGCAACCCGGCGTGGCGGCTGGAGGACGGCAGTTTCGCGGAGTGGTAGCAGCCGCATGCCGTGATTCCGAGAGCATCACGGACGAGCTGCTTCAGGGCCTTTCAGGCGACCCGGCGGACGTCCTCGTCACGAAAGGGGATTTTGTCGAGCTTCTGGCGCAGGTCGTCCAGGTGCGGATCAGTCTCCACGACTCCGCCCGTGTAGCGAGCATCGCAGTCGGCTTCCTCCTGGGTCAGTTCCCGGAGGTATGAGATGGTCAGCCGCCGCCCGAACACGTCGTCGCCACGAAGCTTGAGCTCCGGCTCCGCGTCCTCCGGGAGGTTGTCGCGGATGGCGACCAGGGTGTTGATGAGGCTGTCGAGCGACGTGTAATCGCTGATTTCGATGAAGTCTTTGACTCGGCGACCCATTATTCTCTCCCCGGCGCGCGGGGCCCAATTATTGTTGCGTGAAATTCCGGCGCAACGCCTGAATGGCTTTTATCCCCAAGAGAGTTGCGTTGCAGTGAACAATCCGGTCGCCCGGCGTTTAGGAACAGCATGGCCGACACGACGCTGACCCTCTCCTCCGACATATTGGAATTGCGGCTTAGTCCTTCAATTGGCGGGGCAATTTCCGCTTTCACATGGAAAGACGGCGGCGGCGGGCGCGCCATATTGCGCGAGAGCCACACTCCCCTTCAAAAAGTCCTCGACGCCTCGTGCTTTCCACTGGTTCCGTTTGTGAACCGGATTCGCGGCGGATGCTTCACCTTTCGCGGTCGGCAGGTCCGACTCTCGCCGAACATGGCAGGCGACCCGAGTCCGTTGCACGGCCAGGGATGGACGAGTCCGTGGCAAATCGAGTCCCGGGGCAACGCGGAAGCCGTTCTGACCTACGAGCATCGCCCGGGCGAGTGGCCGTGGAAATATTTGGCGACCCAGCGCTTCCGGCTTGAGGAGAACGCGTTGCATCTGCGCCTGGCCTGCCGCAACGCTTCGGATGAGCCGATGCCGTGCGGGCTTGGCTTTCATCCCTACTTCCCCTGCGGAGCGGGTACGCGAATCCGGACCGAGGTGGAAGCCGTCTGGGCCGTCGACGAGAACGTGCTGCCGGTAGCGAAAATGCCCGCCGAAGGACGCTATTCCATCGGCGACAACCCCGTGTGCGGACGGAGCCTCGACAACGGCTACGGCGGGTGGAGCGGGCGAACGATCCTGAGCGATCCCGATTGGCCGTTCGAAATCGAGCTGTCATCGCCGCAGGCGCGCTATTTCCAGCTTTACTCTCCCGAGACGGGTTCGATCTTCGTCGCCGAGCCCGTCACCCACGCCAATGCAGCGCTGAACGAGCCCGAGGAGGATTGGGCGCAGCTTGGGATCGAGATCCTCGAGGTGGGGGAGGAATTGACGCTCGATGCCCGCATCGCTGTCGAACCGCGCTGACGCTCCGGTTGATACGGCCGAAAGCCGCCTCTATAGCCCGCGGCTCGCAAAGCCGCTGCGGAGACGTGGGTGAGTGGCTGAAACCAGCGGTTTGCTAAACCGCCGTACGGGGAATTCCCGTACCGAGGGTTCGAATCCCTCCGTCTCCGCCACCTTCCGCCAGCGACCTCAGAACACGGTAAACAAGACCAAAACCTTGATTGTTGTCGGGGCGGTAAACTGGCCGGATTAACACTGGCCCCGGACGTGGAACCCGGGGGGCCGAGTGGACACGGCGAGCGGCACTCAGTGCGGTTCGTTTCAGCGCCCCGTACTCCGAAGCCGCTTCGTGCGCACTTGCGCGCGCGAGGCGACTCGTCCGCTGCCAATGTTCCGGCAGGGGCCAGAGATGAAAATGAGTACGAATCTCGGGGATTGCATCAACGGAAGGCGCGAACGCCGCGTTCTTCTGAACCGCGATGCAATCCTCACTGAAGACGATGGGTTCACGGTCGACGTTGTCATCGTCGACGTGTCCAAGGACAGCTTTCGCCTGCGCTCGGTGACCGAGCTCGAGCTCGGTTCGAACGTTCTCCTGCAGATGGAGAATGTCGCGCCGGTCCGCTGCCAGATCCGGTGGAGCTGCGGGCACGAAGCCGGCGGCGTCTTCCTCGATCCCATCAGGACCTAAGCGCGCAAAGCCGCCGCGGCGGCGTCTGCCTCGCGCTTCAGGTTGCGGGCCAGCTGGGCCTGGCCATTGAGATATTGCGGCGGCACGTGGATGTCGCGGTAATCGAGCGCGGCCGCCGCGCGCAGG
>Ga0207657_10000266_pt1 | contig 55439 bp, 41 predicted proteins | sample KBSC33metaG_FD_184316 | JGI IMG/M metagenome (GOLD analysis project Ga0207657, IMG submission 184316) | Corn rhizosphere microbial communities from Kellogg Biological Station, Michigan, USA - KBS C3-3 metaG (SPAdes) (version 2) | ecosystem: Host-associated > Plants > Roots > Rhizosphere > Soil ... | reverse complement strand
GGTCCCGCCATGACCTGCGAGATATCCAATACCCTCAGCCCCGCCAGCGGCAATGTCGCCATCTTCTCCTCCTTGTGGCATTAATCGACCGAGACGACGCAGCATGCAAATCGCGCCACATCTCGCCGCAGATCATATTGTATATGATTTTGCCGGCTGCTAGCATCGGCTACAACAAAGAACAATGGCGCTGTCCCGCGACGCGGACGAAAGTGGCCGATATCGAGAGGATCAAGCTTGAACAGCCAGTCAGCGCGGAACGTTTCATCCGCCCGAACGTCCCGCATCTGCGCGCTTGCGGCTTGCCTTGCGCTCGCCTCGCCGCTCCATGCGGTCGCCGCCGGCGACTGGCAGGATTATGGTCGCGACGGCGGCAACGCGCGCTTCTCTCCGCTCAAGGAGATCACCCCCGACAACGTCGGCAAGCTGCGTCAGGCCTGGGTCTACCACATGCGGCCGGCCGGCTATAAGGTGGAGACCTTCCCAGGCATGTCGGAAACGATGCGCAAGCGCTTCGCGACCGGCTTCACCCCGTCCGAAGCCACCCCGCTGGTCGTCAAGGGCGTCATGTATATTCCGACGCCCTATGGCCGCGTCGTCGCGCTCGACGCGTCGACGGGTGCCGAATTGTGGGCCTATACGATGCCGCCGCGCGATCAGGCCGGAACGCGGGGCGTTGCCTATTGGCCGGGCGGCGGCGGCGTCGGGCCGCGCATCGTCTTCGGCACGCGCGCGGGCAAGCTGATCGCACTCGACGCGGCGACGGGCAAGCCGGCGGCCGGCTTCGGCACGGACGGCGTCGTCGACATGAAGACGCCGGAAGTGACGAACGGCAATCGCGGCGCGCCGCTCGGCATGAGCAGCCCACCGACCATCTATCGCGACCTGATCATCACCGGCTCGCGCGTGCAGGAGATGCCCGTGAAGGGCGCATCCGGCGATGTCCGCGCCTGGGACGCGCATAGTGGCAAGCTGGTGTGGACCTTCCACTCGGTCCCGCAGCCGGGCGAATATGGTCATGACACGTGGGAAGGCGACAGCTGGAAAGGGCGGTCAGGCACCAACGTCTGGACGACCGTCATCGTCGACGACAAGCGCGGCATTGCTTACCTGCCGTTCGGCGCGCCGACCTTCGACCGCTGGGGCGGCGATCGTCACGGCGCCAACCTCTTTTCCAACTCGATCGTCGCGGTCGATGCCAAGACCGGCAAATATCTGTGGCATTTCCAGACAGTCCATCACGACATCTGGGACGTTGACCTACCCGTGACCACCTTGATCGAGGTGCGCCGCGATGGGCGCGTCATCCCGGCGATCGCGGTGATGAACAAGACCGCGATCATGTTCATCCTCGATCGCGTGACGGGGAAGCCGGTCTACGACGTGCGCGAGGTGCCGGTTCCGACCGAAACCGATGTTCCGGGCGAGCAGCCCTGGCCGACGCAACCGATGCCCGCGTCGCCGCCGCCGCTCGGCCGATTGTCCTACAGCGCGGAAGACTTCAATGATCTGACACCCGCGATGAAGACCGCCTGCCAGAAAGTGGCGGACGACCTGCACGTCGTCCCCGCCAAAATGTTCCAGCCGCCGCGCGCGGACAGCGCGGTCGCGTTCTTCCCCAGCAGCCTCGGTGGCGTCGATTGGGGCGGCGGTTCGTTCGACCCGCGGACCGGGCTTTACATCATCAACGTCAATGCGCTCGCCAGCCCGCAGCAGCTTGCCCAACAGCCCGACGGCACCTGGGGCATGAAAGAGGGCTATCAATATTTCCAGGATCGGGAGACCGGCAATCCGTGCCAGAAGCCGCCATGGGGCGAGCTGGTCGCGGTGGATGTGAACAAGGGCGTGATCGCCTGGCGCCGTCCGCTCGGCGACAATCAGGATCCCGCGTTCAAGGATGCCGGCCGGATCAGCGCAGGCGGTCCGATCACCACCGCGTCCGGCCTGGCCTTCATCGGCGCGACCACCGACGACAAGATCCGCGCGTTCGATTCACGGACCGGAAAATTGCTGTGGGAGGCCGTCCTGCCCGCGTCGAATTACGGAACGCCGATGACGTATCGTGATCGATCGGGCCGCCAGATCGTTGCGGTGGTCGCGACCGGAGGCTTTTCAGGATCGCCTCCGATCAGCGATACGGTCACTGCCTTCTCGCTGCGCTGAACGAGGAACTGTAATGCGTAATGTGCTTCTTACCGTTGCTGCCGTGACTTCACTCGCTGCTCTGGGCGCCCGCGCGTTCGCCGCGGATTCGCCCGCTACGGCCGGACCGCCGCCGGGACCGGGGCTCGACCTTATCAACCAGCGCTGCATCTTCTGCCACAACACCGCGCAGATATTCTCGGAGCACAAGTCGCCCGAAGCCTGGTCCGCGACGGTCGAGCAGATGGCGAACCGCGGCGCCGAGGTATCGCCCGAGGAAATGAAGACCATCGTCGATTATCTGGCGAAAAATTATGGCGCTCCCGCCGCAGCCGCGGCGCCGCCGCCCACGCCGCCGAAGAACTGATGCCGCTTTACGAGATTGACGGGCTCAGCCCCACTATTCCCGACAATAGCTGGGTCGCGCCTTCCGCGGACCTGATCGGCGATGTCCGACTGGGCGAAGGCGTGGGCATCTGGTTCGGCGCGGTGATCCGCGCGGACAATACGCCGATCGTGCTGGGGGCGCATACCAATATCCAGGAAGGCGCGATGCTCCACTCCGATCCGGGCGTTCCGCTCGCGATCGGACGTGATTGCACGATAGGGCATCACGCCATTCTCCACGGCTGCACGCTGGGAGATCGGGTGCTGGTCGGCATGGGCGCGATCGTGCTCAACAATGCCGTCATCGGCGACGATTGCCTGATCGGCGCGGGCGCGCTGGTGACGGAGGGCAAGGTCTTCCCGCCCGGCAGCCTGATCATCGGCTCGCCCGCGAGGGCAGTGAAAGAGCTCGCGCCCGAAGTGATCGAGGGGATCAAGCGGTCGGCGGCGGGCTATGCCGAGCGCCAGCAACGCTTTGCCCGCAATCTGAAGCGGGTGGATAACCCCGCCTGAGACGGGCTTGGCCCGATCGACATCAACCAAAACGAACATATGAGACGGGAGAGGACAATGCGGATGAGATTGACGGGACTCCTGGCTCTGCCGCTTGCGATGGCCGCATCGGCAGCGCTCGCGGTGACGCCCTCGCAGGTCGTCGCGCATCATGTCGCGATGATGAAGAAGGGCGATCTGCCCGCTATCATGAGCGATTATGCCGCGAATACGGTCGTGATCGCGCCGCCTGGTCTCGTGCGCGGCCAGTCGGCAAAAGGGGTCGGCGTTTTCGTCGGGTCGGTCGATGCGCGCCGCGTCTTCGCGACGCTCACCGATAAGGATCACCATCCCGGCGTGCGCACCATGGAGAGCAGCATCGCGCCGGGCGGCCCCGACATAGCGCGGCTGAAGTGGGTGCAGTTCAAGGGAACGCCGCAGCAGGTATCGGGCGAGGATATCTTCGTCGTCCGCAACGGCAAGATCGCTTATCAGGCAATCCTGGTGGATCCCGCGCACTGAGGCGGGTCTACCAATACACAGCCCGTCATTGCGAACCGCGCAGCGGCGAAGCAATCCAGGCCCGAGAGCGCTCGACTGGATTGCTTCGCTACGTTCGCATTGACAACGCCATTACGGGACCCACAGCAGCAGCTCAGCGCCGGTAGAGCGGCAGCTCGCCCGCGATCTTGGAGCGAAGCCGGTAAATGCTGGTCGAGCCGGTGATGTAGACGATGTGGCCATCGCCCGCGAACGCGATATTGGCGGCGACTTCGGGCAGTTTGATCTGTCCCAGCACCTTGCCCTTGGGCGTGATGATCCGGATTCCGCCGGGGCCGCTGCTCCAGAGGTTGCCGGCCATATCGACCTTGAGTCCGTCAGGACCGCCGTCACCGCTGTTGGGCGGATAATGGATTAAGGTGTGCGGGTGGGAGAGCTTGCCGTTCGGCCCAACCGAATAAGCGCGCACATACATGTCCGGCCCGTAATTGCTCACGTAGAGCGTCTTTCCGTCGGGCGAGAAGCCGATGCCGTTGGGCAAGGTCATGTCGGTGATCACCGCCTGGAGCTTGCCTCCGGCGTAGCGGAACACGCCGTTGAACGGCAATTCCTTGGCCGGATCCTTGTCCATCCCGTTGAACAGGCCGAACGGAGGATCCGTGAACCAGAGCGATCCGTCGCGCGCGAACACCAGGTCATTGGGGCTGTTGAGCCGCTTACCCTTATAGTCGGACAGGAAAGGATGGATGCCGTTATGTGCATCGAGCCGCACGATCCGGCGCGCACCCATCTGCGTCAGCAATACCGATCCGTCCTTGTCGGTCACCATCGCATTGGAGCCGATATTCGCGCCCGGCGGCGGGTTATGATAGCCGCCCGAATTGTTGAGCAGCACGGTCACCTTGCCGTCCCGCGTGACCGTCAGAAGCTGATCCTTCTGCACGTCGGAGAACCAGAGTTTCCCCTGGCGCCACATCGGGCCTTCGGTGAAGACGAAGCCGGTCGCGACGCGTTCGATTTTGGTGCCCGGCGCGATCACCGCGTCCAGGCCGCGGTCGAGCCGCTCGACCGCGATCGCCGGCGCGGCGGCGGCGGGTGCAGCCAGCGGCAGCGCCGCCAGGACCAGGCCGACGGACGCAATCATCCGCAGCATCCCGCGTTTCATATCCCGTTCCTTCCTGAATTTACCGTGAGGGCCGCATCGCGGCCGCAATGCGTGCGCGGTAGGCGGCCTTGGCCGCCAGATCGCGCGCCACACCGATCACCATCAGCTCGAGCGGCTGTGTACCCGTGGATTTGATCGAGCGCGTCTGGCCGAGATCGACCGGAATGGCATCGCCATTGTGGATCGCAGCCGTCTCCCCGTCGATCGTCACCTCGCCATCGCCGCCCATCACATAATAAGCCTCGCTCAAATCGGCTTTCGCGGACGGGCCAATCGACGTGCCCGGCGGCAGCAGCAGGTGATCGACATAAGCCCAAGGCGTCGAGAAAACGGTCGGATCGAGCGCGCGGCGGTACATGATTGTGCCGGTGCCGCCATCCATCCCTCCAACCGGGCGCAACAGCGCACGATCGAGATGCATGGTGATGAACTGGGGGACCTTGTCGAGCGGCGCGTCGGTGCGCGCATCACCAAGGTCGAAATTGTCGTAGACCTTGGTCATGCCGACATTGATGTTCAGCCACTGCAGCGGCGTGTCGCCGGGATTGTAGATGGCATGGGCATGGCCCATCCGGTCCGGCACGCCGACCGGCCCCTTCAGCACTGAGGTGCGGCCGTCGATCGTAAACTGCGCTTCGCCATCGAGGATGACGAACATCTCCTCGCAATCGTTATGGAAATGCTCGCCGATTCCGCTGTGCGGCGCGATCACGCCGCGATGGATGAAAAGCAGGTTCGTGCTGAGCGCGCTGGCGCCCAGGATCGGCCCGAATTTCATCGTGCCCGCGCCCTCATGCACCGCGCTGAGCTGACGAAAGCGGGCCGGATCGCTATGCCCGATCCGCTGCTGCAAAGGAGCCGCCGCGAAGGCCGCACCGCCGCCGAACATGCATGACATAACGGCGATTCGCATCGCCAGGCGGCTTGCTCTCACGGGCTTCCTCTCCGATCTGCCGGTATTCCCGGTCTTTACCCGCTCATACATTGGTCGTAACAGGAATCATATAGGATATTATACGGCCACGAGAGCCGTTGCGAGGTGGAGGACAAGATGGCGGCAGGCGATCGTTCCAAGGTAAGGCTAGGTCTTATATTCCTGCTGTTCGTGGTGAGTGCGATCGCATTCCTGGATCGCACCAACATCTCGGTCGCGGGCGTCGAGATGCGCAAGGATTATGGGATCGACCAGGTTCATCTGGGCTGGGTCTTCAGCGCCTTCCTGATCGGATATGCGTTGTTCCAGGTGCCGGCGGGCTGGCTGGCGGCGCGCTTCGGTCCCCGCCGCGTCCTGACCGCCGCCTTGGTCTGGTGGGGGCTTTTCTCCGCCTTGACCGCGCTCGTTCCTCCCGGCGCCCGCCACGCGCTTTTGCTTCTGTTCCTCGTGCGCCTGGGGCTGGGGATCGGCGAATCGGTGGTCTATCCTTCCGGCAACCAGTTCCTCTCGCGCTGGATACCCGCGCAGGAGCGGGGCAAGGCCAATGGCTGGATCTTCGCGGGCGTCGGCGCAGGTTCGGGCATCTCGCCCCCGCTGATCACGGCGATCATCCTCGCCGGCGGTTGGCGTGCCTCCTTTTATGTCTGCGCGGTGATCGGCCTTGTCGCCAGCATCGTCTGGTATGCGGTCGCGCGCGACACGCCGCAGGAACATCCGCGCGTCAATCGCGCGGAGCTCACGCATATCGAGAATGGCCTCCCTCCGGTTGCGAACCGTCCGCGCGGTCCGGTGCCGTGGCGCGCCATGCTGACGAGCCGCAACGTCTGGGGCCTGTTCCTGAGCTATTTCGCGTTCGGCTACGTGATCTGGATCTTCTTCAGCTGGTTCTACATCTACCTTGCCGAAGCACGGCATCTCGATCTCAAATCGAGCGCTATTTATTCGATGCTGCCCTTCCTCTGCATGACATTGGGCTGCCTCGCCGGCGGTGTGATCAATGATCTCATATCGCGGCGTTTCGGCCTCTATTGGGGCCGATCGGGCCTGTCCGTCGTCGCGTTCGTACTGACCGGGACCTTTCTTCTATTGGGATCGATGGTGGACAATGCCCAGCTGGCAGTGGTGATCCTCGCCGGCGGCGCAGGTGCCATCTACCTTTCGCAAAGCGCCTTCTGGTCGGTCACCGCCGATATCGCCGGTCCCCACACCGGCGTGGTCTCCGGCTTCATGAACATGGGATGCCAGATCGGCGGGGCGGTGACCGCGTCGCTGACGCCGTGGATCGCGGCCCAGTTCGGATGGACCGCTGCCTTCATGACAGGCGCGGCGATCGTCTTGCTCGGCGTCGTCGCCTGGGCTGTCGTGGATCCGAACCGGCCGCTGCTGTCCGAGGAGCCCGAGCCGGCCGGGATTCCTATTGCCGCGCCGGCCTGACCGTGATCGGGCTCCAGCCCTTGATGTCGAAAAAGGTCGTACCGAACGGGGTGTGGCGGATATGGACGTCCGCGCCTACCGGCGGCGGTGCGCCGACCACCGTCGTTTCGTAAGCGGCGCCGTCCTCCAGCTCGAGCCGGAAATAACCGTGGCGCAGCGGGCGCGTCGCCGCGATCCGACCGCTCGTCAAAACCTTCCGCTCGTCGCGCGTAGGCTCCGGCGCGCGCGCCTGGCTAGGCGCCGGCGATGGCCGGGGAGCAGCCGAGGGCATTACCGGAGCAGCGCGCGTCTGCTCGCCCTCGGCGGGAGCAGCGTCCTGCTCCGCGGTCCGATCATAGCAGGCGAGTCGTTTCGCCGGGTCCGCGATCGCGCGGCACTTTGCGCTATCCGACGGTGCAGCCGATGCGGCCGATGCCAAGAGGCATGCCATCCCGACCAGGCTTGTCGATCTTATTATCACCTCTGGTTTCTCCCGTTGAATTTCCGCATTTTAAGCTACTTTGCCTGCCCAAATAGAGATTTGACACGCCCCGAGCTATCATATCATATATGATCACATAAGAGGGGCGATAGAGTCCCTGGGAGAGGATATCATGAGCAGGGGCACGTTTTTCCTGTCGATGTGCGCGGCAGCCGTGACGTTGGGAGCATGGCCGATCGCGGCGCAGATCCCGCCCGCCGGCCGTCCCCCGCTCCAGATCGGATGGACTCCCAAGAAGACGCCGTACAACGCTTATACAGCGCCCAACCGCGCCTGGTGGAAGCTCAGCGACGTGCTTGCCATGCATAAAAGCGAGAAGACCTGGTCCCAGCCGATCGTCCGCAACAAGGATTTGATGGCAGATTGGCATCAGATGGCGCCGGGCGGCCGCACGCCCGAGCTGGAATATCCCGATAACCGCACCGGCATCATCGTGTGGGCGGGACAGCTGAAGGTGACCATCAAGGGACAGGAGCCTTTCATCGCCGGCAAGGGATTCCAGATCGACGTTCCCTTCCGCCTGCCCTTCACCATGGAATCGGTCGGGAGCGAACCCGCGCTCTGGTTCGAGGTTCATGCCGCAGGCGATGTTCCGATCTATCCGGTTACGACGACACCGGAAAAGCCGAAGGACGTCCCCGGCTTTACCTACCAGCAGGCGGTGCTGATGGGGGGCGACGGCAAATATGACGACGTCAACAAGCCCTATCTCGATTACTTCAAGGACGTGGTCCAGGGTGGCGCCCGCGCCGGCGCCTTCATCTCCGGCGACCATATGTTCATCAACAATATCCGCGGCCGGGGGACACCGACGCCGCCGGCGAGCAATCTCGGCCACTTCCATTTCGGCCATGACGAATTCTGGTTCATCATGGAGGGTAATGTCGACTATCAAATCGAAGGCGTTCCCTTCTTCACGGCCGCCCCGGGCGATATCGTAACCGCGGCTCAGGGCCGCTGGCATCGCGCGAGCTTCGGCGGCCCCGTCGGCCAGATGGCCACGCGTGTCGCGATCAATCCCTATCCGTACGGACTCCACAATTACGCGGTTGAGTCCGGAGGCCGCCAGTAAGGGCTGATCGGACCGATCCATCGGGAGGATTCCTTCCTCCATTCGGCAGAGTCGCTTCGTGTAGAGCGGCGTCCATGCGTGCGCCCTCTAACCAGTAATGATAGCGCTATCTTGAACTAGATCATCATGTTGCATCTGCAGCATTCAGTACATCTGCGATGTATTCCGCAGTGCATCATGTATTAGGCCCCAGCGCAGCTGAACAAGCCGACACCCTCCTGCAAAGCTATCCTTTCAGTTCCGCAGCTTGTTTGTGTTGCAATGCACATAAACGAGACTTCTGCGAGCCACTTCCATCAATGAAAGCCGCTTTTTAGATCGTAGACTATGCGAGGACTTGACGCGGTCCGGCCGCGTGTTACCACGCGCAGGATCGTATAGGATATGAAAACAGACGATCGGCAACCTCCAGCAAAAAAAGGGGTAGGAGAGATGCGCTCGATATCAGGCTCGAACATTCATGTGTCCTTGATTGCTCTCGCGGTGGCGACGCTCGCGGCAAGCGGTGCGGTCGCCCAGTCCGTCCCTGCGGGGCCGCTCGGCGCCGACGCCAGCGAGGCCAACAAGCCCGCCAATCCAGCACCGGTGATCCGTGGCCAGGCGGCGGCCGAGGGCGGCGACGAGATCGTCGTGACCGGCTCCAAGATCCGCGGCGTCGCACCGATCGGCTCCAACCTCGTCTCGGTCGGCCAGGAGGCGATCGAGAAGACCGCACCGGTCAACGTCTCGCAACTCGTCAACACGGTGCCGTCCATCTCGACCGCGGGATCGGTCGCGCAGGGCGAGAATGCTTATTCTTATTATTCGCCGCAGATCCACAGCCTCGCCGGATCGTCGTCGAACACGACGCTCGTGATCCTGGACGGCCTGCGTCTGCCGGGCGGCGGTACGCAGTTCGCGCAGACCGACCCGAACATCATCCCGGTCAGCGCGATCCAGCGGGTCGAGGTGCTCGCCGACGGCGCCTCCTCAGTCTATGGTTCGGACGCGGTCGCCGGCGTGGTCAACTTCATCACGCGGCGGACCTTCGACGGCTTCGAGGCCAATGCCCAGTACGGCTTCGCCGATCATTACCACAATAAGGATTTCAGCTTCATCTGGGGCAAGAAGTGGGAGACCGGCGGCGTCTACCTCGCCGGATCCTTCGCCCAGCAGTCGAAGCTGATGAACAAGTATCGCGATTTCTCGAGCATGGGCGATTACCGCTCGATCGGGGGCAGCAATACCAACAGCTTCCAGTGCGAGCCGGCGACGATGACGGTGCCGGGCGTGTCGGGCGTGTATCTGTCGCCGAGCGCGACCAGCACGGTCGCGAACTCGTCGGCCAATGCGCCGTGCAACAACTCGGTCTACGCGACTTTGCTGCCCAGTCAGTATCGCGCGAATACGATGATCAAGATCACCAACGACTTCTCCGACAAGCTCACCATTACCGCGACGCTGAACTATAATCGGCAGGAGACGCACTCGCCCAACGCGCCGGGCGGCCTCAGCAACGTCACCGTCTTCGCGCCCGGCTCAGCCGCGTCCAACGCCACGATCATCGTCGGCGGCGTGCCGACGGTCGTGAGCCGCGCCAATCCGTTCTTCGTGGCACCCGCCGGTACCCCTGGCGCGACGCAGGAGAGCATCACCGCGCTCATCCTGACGCCGGACGGAAATTACGGCCGCGGCCAGTCGCAGGAGGATTCGGTCTACGCTACGATGGTCGCCGATTATAAGATCGTGAAAGACTGGACGGTTACGCTCAGCGACGCCTTCGGCTGGAACCGCTCGGCGCTGAACACGATCAACGGCTTCTGCAATGCGTGCGCGCTGCTGGCGCTCAACGGCACGGCCCAAAGCTCGGCCAGCACCAGCACGACGGACGTCGCCGGACAGAATGTTGTCGCGCTCAACCTGCCACTCAACGCCTCGAACGCGCTCGACGTGTGGAGCCCGGTCGGCTCCAGCCGCACCGCGCCTGGCGTATTGCGTTCGATCTATCGCGCCAACAGCGAGAACACGAACTACAACACGTTCAACCAGGTGAAGCTGGATTTCCAGGGATCCCTGTTCAACCTGCCCGCCGGTCCGGCGAAGCTCGCGGTCGGCGGCGAATATTTCTGGGCAAACCAGACCCAGAAAATCACCGGCTCCAACGGCACCGGCCCCACCACGACCGGCTCGTCCTTCCGGCAGTATAATTACGAGCGCAACATCAAGTCGGTCTATGCGGAATTGTATATTCCGGTCGTCTCTCCCGAGATGGAGATTCCGCTCGTGCACCGGATCGACCTCAGTATCTCGGGCCGCTACGACAAATATAGCGACGTCGGCAGCACCAAGAATCCCAAGTTCGCTGCCAATTGGGAGCCATTCGAAGGCATCAAGTTCCGCGGTAACTACTCCCGCGCCTTCGTGGCGCCGCCGCTCGCCGTCATCGGCGATCCGACACAGGGCTACCTCTATGCGTCGGGCAGCGTCGGCACGCAGGGCCAAGTCAACGTACCGGTCAACAATTATCCGGACGTCAAGGGCATCCCCGGCGCGGTCATTGCCAATACGAGCACGCCCTGCTCGCAGGCCGCCGCAGGTCAGGTCTGCTCGATCGGGATCAATGCCCAATCGGCCGGTCTGCGCCGCCAGCTCGGCGGCGGCTTCACGCATGAAGTGCCGCAGAAAGGCCGCAGTTGGTCAGCCGGTGTCGATCTGGCGCCGCGGTTCCTGCCCGGCTTCGTCGCGGCGGCAACCTTCTTCCACAACAAGTTCATCGGTGGCGTAAGCTCGCCGAGCCCGAGCGCTATCGTCAACTCGGCGGGCTTGCGGCCACTGCTGACGCTGTGCCCGGCAAGCTGCACCCAGACGCAGATCGATGAGTTCGCCAATATCGCGAACGGTGCCACCATCTCGGGCGCGGTGCCGGCCCAAGTCTATTTCCTGATCGACCAGAGCACGCGCAATGCGCTCAACCTGACGGTTGAGGGCATCGATGCCCAATTCACCTATCAGCATGCGATCGGTAATCTGGGCCGCTTCACGATCGGTACCGCCCTCACCTACTTCACCAAGTTCAAGCAGAATTTCGGTGGCGGGACGGACTTCAGCATCCTGAACACGTCGGGATACAACACCACCTTCCCGTCGGTGCAGTTCAAGAATCGCGCGCAGCTCGGCTGGGAATTGGGCGGCGTCTCGGCCGACCTGTTCTGGAACCATGTCGGCTCGTACCGCAACTGGATCAGCACGACCGTCACGCCGATCAAGACGGACGCGCTCGGCAATCCGGTCGGCGGCGGCGATAAGATCAAGGCGGGCAATACGTTCGACCTGCATCTGCAATATGAGCTCAGGGGCCAAAGCTTCCTGCGCGGCTCGCAAATCTACGTCGATATCCAGAACCTCTTCGACAAGGATCCGCCTTTCTACAACGGCAATACGGCGGGCATCCTGGGCGGCGCATGGGGCTATAACGGCTTCGTCTCCAACCCGCTCGGCCGCCTCATCTCGATCGGCGTTCGCGCCAAATTCTGACCTTTCGCCCCCCTCTGCCGCTCGCGAGTTCTCGCGGGCGGCGGTTTTTTGGTTTCAGCACATGACGTTTCAGCACATGACAGGGAGTATGCGGGCATGAGAAAGATGATCGGGCGCCTGGGTACCTTGGCCACGCTCCTGGTCCTGGGATCGCCCGCATCGGCGCAGTTCAATGGGCGCGAGGAGCCGATGCCCGTCACCACGCCCAAGCTCCCGGAGCCTTATTGGTCGGCCAAGCCCTCGAAGCCGACGCCCTACATCGCGCCCAACAAGGTGCACTGGAAGCTCTCCGCCATCCTGACCGCGCATCGCGGGCAGAGCGATTGGGTCCAGCCGATCGTGCGCAATCCCGAACAGGACGCGGATTATATCGCGCTCGGCGCGGGCAAGAGGACCAAGCGCAAAATGTATGCCGACGACCGCGTCGTCTGGATCGTCCAGGACGGCGCGATGCGCGTCTCGATCGACGGCTACGAGCCGTTCGTCGCGACCAAGGGCTTCATGGTCAACGTCCCCTTCCGCCATTATTATTCGATCGAGACGATCGGCGACAAACCGTCGCTTCGTTTCGAAGTGCGCCAGGCGGGCTCTCCGCCGCTCTATCCCGCCGACGAAACGCCCGATCCCTATCCCGGCCGCACCTATATCAAGGTGATCGGCCAGCCTGGCCCGTCAAAAGATCGCGACACCAATCCGATCTACGTCGATTTCTGGAAGCAGATCGGCAACGGCGACAAGCCTTACAACGGCAAGTTCGTTTGGGACGATCATTTCACGTCCAACATCCTGCGCGGCAAGGCGCAACCGATCGCGCCGGCGAGCAATCTTGGCCATTTCCATGTCGACTGGACCGAGTTCTGGTTCATCATGGAGGGCAAGGTCGGCTATCAGATCGAAGGCTATCCTTATTTCGAGGCCGAGCAGGGCGACATCGTGACCGCGCAGAAGGGCCGCTGGCACCGGCCGTCCAATGCCCCGGATTCCCCGATGTCGACGCGGATCCCGTTCAACCCGCGTCCCGTCATCCTGCACAATTTCGCGACCGACTGATGATCGGGAAAGCGACCGGATGACGCCAGCCTGCATCGACGATTTCCGCGAATTGGCGCGGCGGCGGCTGCCGCGCTTCCTGTTCGATTATATCGACGGCGGCTCCTATGCCGAGGTGACGATGCGGCGCAACGTGGCCGACCTGCAGCGGCTTCCGTTGCGCCAGCGCGTAATGCGCGACGTCTCGGATGTCCGGCTCGACACGACCTTGTTCGGCCGCCCAGCGAGCCTGCCGGTCGCGCTCGCGCCGATCGGCCTTGCCGGCCTCTACGCGCGCCGGGGCGAGGTGCAGGCGGCGCGCGCGGCCGAGGCGACGGGCGTGCCTTTCATCCTCTCGGCCTCGGCCTGCTGCGCGATCGAGGAGGTAGCGCCCGCCGTGCGCGGGCCGCTCCTCTTCCAGCTGTACATGATCAAGGACCGTGGCTTCATGGAGGCACTGCTCGATCGTGTGCGCGCCGCCGGTGTCGAGACTTTGGTGCTGACCGTAGACCTGATCGTCCACAGCCCGCGCTATCGCGACATGCGCTCGACACTGACCGGCAGGCAGGGGCTTGGCGCGCGCCTTACCCGCATGGCGGAGATCGCGCGGCATCCGCGCTGGGCGTGGGACGTGGGCGTGCGTGGCGGACCGCACGTGCTCGGCAATTTCGCGCCGGCCATGCCCGACGGCGCGGGCCTCGCCCAATTCACCGATTGGGTCTCGCGCAACTTCGATCCGTCGATCAGCTGGGACGATCTCGCCTGGCTGCGCGAGCGGTGGAAGGGTCCGCTCGTGCTCAAGGGCATTCTCGATCCCGCCGACGCGCGGCACGCCTGCGAAGCGGGCGTCAGCGCGATCGTCGTTTCCAACCATGGCGGTCGCCAGCTCGACGGCGCGCCCTCCACCATCCGCGCGCTGCCAGCAGTGGTCGAGGCGGTGGCGGGCAAGGCCGAAATCCTGCTGGACGGCGGCATCCGATCGGGCATCGACCTGCTGCGTGCGCTCGCTTGCGGGGCGAACGGGGTATTGATCGGTCGTGCCTGGGCCTTCGCGCTCGCCGCGGCGGGCGGCACCGGGGTGCGGCACATGCTCGAATTGCTGCGGCAGGAACTGGCGGTGGCGATGGCGCTCACCGGCCATTCGCGCATCGATCAGATCGGATCCGGGACGCTCCTGCCGTCGTGGGCCGACCATGATCCGGCGCCGATTGGTTGAAACGGGGGAGAAGCAAATGTCCTTTCGCCTGTCATGGATCGCTTTCGCATTGCTCGGCCCGGCCGGCGCGGCCGACGCGCAGATCGCCGTTTCGGCGAATGACGGAAAGGCGGTCCCTGCCGATGCGCCCGACACGCCGCGCACATCGGATTCGGTGGCCGTGCTCGATATCGGGCGCACCGTCACCACGCTCGCGACCTTGCCCGTGCCTGCCACCGTCGTGGGGCCTCCGGGCAGCGTCGCGCTGTCGTCCGACAGCACTATGGCGGTCGTCACCGCCGGACAGGTGGTCGGCGGGGCGGGCCTTCCGGTTCCCGGCGACGTGGTCACCGTAATCGACCTCCACCAGCCAAAAGCACCCCAAGTGGTGCAGACACTCCACGCCGGCACGGGCGCGGCAGGCATCGCGATCAATCCGGCCGGCACGCTCGCTCTAGTCGCGAATACCGGCGGGGATAGCGTGTCCGTCTTCACGATCGCCAAGGGGCGGCTGACCCCCGCCGGCACCGTCGCGCTCGATCCGAAGAGCCGTCCGGTCGATGTCGGCTTCGCCGACGCGCGCACCGCTTTTGTGGTGGCGCAGGGCACGAACACGCTGCTTCGCCTGTCCGTCGACGGCAGCAAAGTGACGCCCGCCGGAGACATTGCCGTGGGCGCCCAGCCCTACAGCCTTGCGCTCCATGCGGGCGCGCGCATCGCCTATGTCAGCCATCTCGGCGGACGCGTGCCCGGAGGCCCGCCCGGCCCCAAGCCCGGCTCGATCGGGATCGTCGATCTCGCCGAGGGCCGCATGGTCGATCAGATCGACACCGGCGCGACGCCCGAACATGTCGGCCTGTCGCCGAGCGGACGCTTTCTGGAGGTAACGGTCAACAATGGTTCGACCGCGCCGGCCACCTCGCCCGCCTTCCACGATTTCGGCTTGATAAGCGTCTATCGCATCGAAGGCGCACGCCTGTTGCCCACAGCGGAAACGCGGACCGGGCGCTGGTGCCAGGGCGCGGTATGGAGCGCGGGCGAGCGGCGCTTGCTGCTGCAATGTTCCATGGCCAAACAGATCGAAGTCTATCGCTTCGACGGCCGCACGCTTATCCGTGATGCGTCCGTAACTTTCGATGCCAGGCCGGGCGCTATCGCGACCGCCCACAGTCGCTGACAAGAAACATGAAGAACGGAGAGGATTGATGCGAAAAGCGATTTTGTTGACGGCGGGGCTGATCGCCACCGTGGCATCGGCCCAGGCGCAGCAGCCTGATTTGCCTTTCCGCAATCCGGCATTGCCGACCGCGCAGCGCGTGGACGACCTGATCGGCCGGCTCACGCCCGATGAGAAAGCGTCACAGCTTGTCAATCAGGCGCGCGCCATCCCGCGGCTCGGCATCCCCGCTTACGACTGGTGGAGCGAGGCACTGCACGGCGTCGCCAACAATGGCTATGTCACCGTCTTTCCCGAGCCGATCGGCCTCGCCGCCAGTTTCGACCCCGCCACCATCCGCGAAATGGGCACCGCGATCGGCGACGAGGGCCGGGTCAAGTGGAACCAGATCGAGCGCGCCGGGGGCGAGCATAAGATCATGCAGGGCCTCACCTTCTGGTCGCCCAACATCAACATCTTCCGCGATCCGCGCTGGGGTCGCGGCCAAGAAACCTATGGCGAGGACCCCTATCTGACCGCGAAGATGGGCGTCGCCTTCGTGCACGGCATGCAGGGCGACGATCCGCATTATTACCGCGTGTCGTCGACCGCGAAGCATTACGCCGTTCACAGCGGGCCTGAGCCGGGCCGCCACTCCGACGACATCAAGGTCAGCCTCCACGACATGGAGGACACCTATCTCCCCGCCTTCCGTGCGCTGGTAACGGAGGGGAAGGTCGAATCCGTGATGTGCGCGTATAACCGCGTCAACGGCCAGCCCGCCTGCGCCAACACCTTCCTGCTCAAGGATCGCCTGCGCGACGCGTGGGGCTTCAAGGGCCATATGGTGTCGGATTGCGATGCCGTCGCCGATATCGAACGCGGCCATCATTTCACCAAGACGTTCGCCGAGGCGGCCGCCGTGTCGATGAAGCTGGGCGTGGACAATGACTGCGCCGAATTCGGCCGCATGGCGGGCCCGACCTCCGACTATGACCGCTATCGCGAGGCGATGCAGCAGGGCCTGCTGCCGCAGAGCGTGGTGGATGAATCGCTGCGGCGGCTGTTCACGGCGCGGATGCGGCTCGGTCTGTTCGATCCGCCGTCGATGGTGCCCTATAACAGCATCCCGGATTCGGTGCTGAATTCGGATGCGCATCGCGCGCTCGCGCTCAAGCTCGCGCGCGAGACGATGGTGTTGCTCAAGAATGACGGCACGTTGCCGCTGCGCAAGGCGGCGGTGAAGCGGATCGCGGTGGTCGGCCCGCTGGCTGATCAAGTCGATGTGCTGCTCGGCAATTATCACGGCACGCCGCTCCATCCGGTCACCGCGCTCGACGGGCTGCGCGCGGAATTCCCCGACGCGCAGATCGTCTTCGAACCCGGCACCGATTTCCTGAGGCAGGCGGAGCCGGTGCCGACCGAGGCGCTCAGCACACCGGAGGGACAGCCCGGCTTGCGCGGGCAATATTGGCGCAACGCCGATTTCTCGGGCGATCCGGCGGTGACGCGCATCGATCCGAAGCTCGCCTTCGAACGCAACGCTCCAGCCGCGATCCCGGGCGCCGATACGACCTCGTCGCGCTGGACCGGCTTCCTCACCGCTCCACAGGACGCAACCTACAAGATCGGACTGCAGGGCCGCGGCGCGAAATTGTGGCTCGACGACAAGCTGATCGTCGACAACAGCAACCAGCAGGGCTTCGCTCCGACCAATGTAGAGCTTCCGCTACACAGGGGTGAGCGCCACAGCCTGCGCGTCGAGCAGGGACCGAGCCGCTTTCCGCCCCGCCTGGTCTGGAGCGAGGTCCGCGCCGACGCGCTCCAGCGCGCGGTCGCCGCGGCGCGCGATGCCGACATCGTCGTGGCGGTCGCGGGCATCACCTCCGCGCTCGAAGGCGAGGAGATGCCGGTCAATATCCCAGGCTTCAAGGGCGGCGACCGCACCAGCCTCGACATGCCCGCCGACGAGGAGAAATTGCTCGAGGCGATGAAGGCCACGGGCAAGCCGCTCGTGCTCGTGATGATGAACGGCTCCGCCCTCTCCGTGAATTGGGCGGCGGCCAATGCCAATGCCATCCTGGAGGCCTGGTATCCGGGTCAGGAAGGCGGGACGGCCATCGCCCAGACCTTGTCGGGGACAAACAACCCGTCGGGCCGCCTGCCGGTCACCTTCTACAAGAGCGTCGATCAGCTGCCGGCATTCGGCGATTACGCGATGGCCAATCGCACCTACCGCTATTTCAGCGGCACGCCGCTTTATCCGTTCGGATATGGGCTCAGCTACACCCGCTTCAGCTATTCGGCGCTTGCCGTGTCGCGCAGCAGGCTCAAGGCGGGTGAGCCGCTCGGGGTCGACGTGACCGTTCGCAACGATGGTGGCGTGGCGGGAGACGAGATTGCGCAGCTCTATCTGAGCTTCCCCTCGGCGCCCGGCATGCCGATCCGCGCGCTGCGCGGCTTCAACCGCGTAAGCCTGTCCCCCGGCGAAAGCAGGCGGATCCATTTCGATCTGACTGCGCGGGATCTTTCAAGCGTGACGGCGGACGGCAAGCGCATCGTCGCGCCGGGCGACTATCGCCTCACCGTCGGTGGCGGACAACCAGGCCCCGGCACGCCTGTCTCGCAGACGCACTTCAGCATCACGGGAGGATCTTCGCTTCCGCTGTGAGGCATCTCGCCAAAGACTGTAGCATCGCGACCTGCTTGCGGGCATCGCCCAAAAGCAGGTCGCCTCAGCCTGTGCCGTACGCCGCCAGGAAAACATGCACCGCCTCGGCGGCATGGCGGCGAAGCGCCTCGGCCTCCGGAATTCCGGCATCGCCGAGCAGCATGGCCTGGTTCAACGGCTGCGACATCACCAGCCAATTGAAATGGGAGGCCGCGACCGACGGATCGTCGATCCGCAACAATCCGCGATCGGCGAGATGCCGGAACATCGCCGCCATCGCCGCCATCGCCCGCTTTGGTCCGCTTTCGTAGAGGGCCTTGCCCAATTCGGGAAAGCGGCCCGCCTCGCCGATCACCATGCGGCGCAACTGCATCAGCCTTGGCGTGATGACGATGCGGAGCTGCCGATAGGCATAATCCTCGAGATAGGTGTGCAGGTCGCTGCCCGGTGCAAAATCCGGGATATCACCATGCACCGCATCGCTTCCGGCATTCGTCAGCCCCGAGACGATCTCGAGGAACAGCGCCTCCTTGCTGGTGAACTGTTTGTAGATCGTCTGTTTCGAGACATCCGCCAAGCGCGCTATCTCGTCCATCCCCGCAGCGAGATAGCCGTCCCTCAGGAATATGGTGGTTGCGGCCTCAAGGATCGCCTTGCGCTTCTGCGCGGTGCGCCCGCCATCCTGATTGGCAAGCCGGTCGTTCATCGCGGCGTCTCTCGTCATCAAAGTCGGTGCTCCAGTAAGCCCGGATTGACACCATCATACCGACGAGTCTAGTTGACGAAGAAACTAGACCGTCCAGTCCATTGTGAGGTGAGTCATGCATGTCCAATTCGCGGAGCTTCCGGTGCGGGATCAGGCGCGGGCGAAACAATTCTACGTCGACCATCTTGGATGCGCGGTAGCGGCGGACGTACCGATGGGGAGCGACGGCTGGCGATGGATCGAGCTCAAACTGCCGGAGGGTGAAACCAACCTGCATCTCGTCCACGCGAAGGATGCAGCATCCGACGAACCCATATTGGTGCTGGTCGACGATCACGTCGCGGCGACCGTTGAGGGACTGAGATCGAAGGGCGTCGAGATCCTTACCGAGCCGCATTCGCCGCCTTGGCAGCCTGGGCGGACGGTCGCCGAGTTTCGCGACAGCGAGGGCAACCGCATGATGATTGGCAGCCGATGAGCGCGAAGTCCGTTTCCACGGCCTCCTGCACGTGCGGTCAGGTGAAGCTCGACGTGATCGGTGCCCCGATCCTGAGCGCAGTCTGCTATTGCGAGAGCTGCCGGTCGGCCGCGCGCCAGTTCGAGCAGGCGCCGGGCGCGCCTCCCGTTCTCAACGCCGACGGCGGAGTGGATTACTGCCTCTACCGCAAGGACCGGATGAAAATCATGCGCGGCGGAGAGCATCTGCAAGCGCATCGCCTGACCGACGCCTCCCCCACCCGCCGTGTCGTGGCGGCATGCTGCAACGCGCCGATGTTCCTCGATTTCACCAGCGGACACTGGCTGAACGTCTATCGCGACCGATTGTCCCCGGACGCACCGCCACTCGAAATAGGCGTCATGGCGAAGGATCTCCCTGCCGGCACCATCCGCCCGGACCGCTTGCCGACCTATTCCACGCACCCGGCAGCGTTCATGATCAAATTGCTCGCGTCATGGGCCGCGATGGGTTTTCGGCGACCGAAGATCGTCTGGTGATCAGTCGACCCCGGCGCCTTGATATTCCTGCACCGAGACGGTCCGCCCCATCCCCGATGGCGCGCCTGGCTCTGCCTTGACCAGAAGCGACAGCGTGCGCGGCCCGGCGCCTGACCCGAAAGGCGCCACCAGCGGCGCAGGCGCAGGCGCGGTCTTGCGCGCCAGAAGCTGGCCATCCATCCAGACTTCGGCGGTGCCGACCACATCCGCGAAGACCACCGCGCCGCCGTTGATCCCGACGCGGCGGCGCGGCGTGAAGACGGTGCGGTACATCGACCAGAGCGCATCCTTGGCCGGGCCTTCAAGCCGGCCGGGGCGCCCATGGTCGAGGCTGTTCATGTCGTTCGACGCGAACCGCTGATTGGGGTCCGGCCGATCGGCGGAGAAAGCCGTGCGCCGCCAGTCGGACAGCAGCGCCACCGGCCGCGTCCGCGCGATCGTTGCGCGCGGCGTCACGGGCACGCGATCGATGACGATGCTGGTCGAACGCAAGCCCGGCGCGGATGCGGTCAGCCGCATGGATCCCCGCCCCTCGTCGGCACGAACGATGACCTGCGCCAGGCCCGCGAACAATTTTCGTTCGCGGCCTTTCTCGGGATCGTGATCGTTCGGATCGCCGTTGCCCAGCCCGATGATTTCGCCGCCTTCAACCGCAAAGCTGACCTGCTCCGTCGCGATCGGAACATGCCGTCCATGTGTGTCCACCAGGTCGACGGTGACGGGTTGCGCATCCTTGCCATCGCCCATCATGATGCGGCGATCGGGCGTGAGGCGAAGCGCCGCGCCCTTGCCGCTCGTCTCGACCGTCGCGCGGACGACCTCCCGCCCGGTGCGATAACCCACCGCCTCCAGGCGGCCGGGCTGATAAGGGACCTGCCATTCCGGCATAGTCAGGCGATCCACCGAGCGCGTGCCGAGCGGCCGTCCGTTCAGGCTGAGTGAAACGCTATCCACGTTGGTGAGCGCCATGACCGTGATCGGCTCGCCGATCCGATCGGCCCAGTTCCAGTGCGGCGCTAATTCGAGCAGCGGCACGTCATCGATCCACTGCGCGCGGTGGAGATAATAAGCCATCTTCGGAAAGCCGCATATGTCCATGATGCCGAAGAAGCTGCTCGTCGACGGCCATTCCAACGGCGTCGGTTCGCCGTGATAGTCGAAGCCGGTCCACACGAACCCACCCGCGATGAACGGACGGGTGGCAATCGCGCGCCAGCCGTCGTGATGCGTCGCGCCCCAATCGGCGGCATCCTTGTCGTAGGAACCGAAGACGTTACGGCTGAGATCGGTCTTCCAGGCGCCGCGCGTCGAAAAGGCGCTCGTATCCTCCGAACTCGTTAGCGGCTTGTCGGGATGGAGCGCGTGGAAGCGGTCGTAGCGATGCGTCTGGTAGTTGAACCCGACGACGTCGACCGCTTGCGACACGTTGACCGGCGAGAACATGCCGTCGTTCATGGCCGCGGTCACCGGGCGGGTCGCGTCGAGTTGCTTGACCGCCGCCGCCATCCGGCGAACCATTTCATAGCCCTGTTCCGTCCCCTGCATCGGCTCTTCGTTGAAGACCGACCACATGAAGACGCTCGGCCGGTTGCGGTCGCGCCGCACCAGCCATTGGAGCTGCTCCAGATAATCATGGCTGGGGTTGAAATTGCGGTTCTCGTCCATGACCAGCAGGCCATGCCGGTCGCAGGCATCGAGCAATTCAGGCGTCGGCGCGTGGTGCGAACTGCGCAGTGCGTTGCAGCCGAGTGCCTTCAGGCGACGCACCCGCCAGTCGATCAACGCATCGGGCACTGCCACGCCGACGCCGGCATGGTCCTGATGGATGCAGACGCCCTTGATCTTGGTCGGCCGGCCGTTGAGGAAGAAGCCCTTCTCCGCGTCGAAATGGAAATAGCGGAATCCGATCCGCGTCTCGCGCGAGTCCAGGAGATGCCCGTCGCGGACGACGCGCGTGACGATGCGGTAGAGCGTGGGCGTTTCGGGCGACCAGAGGTGCGGATCGACCACCGGCAGCGACAGCTTCGCCACATTCGTCTCAAGCGGGTTGACCGTAATCGGAGCCGTCCCTGCCGTCAGCAGCCGGTCGTCGGCATCGAACAGCCTGGCTTCGACCATGATCCTGGCGGGATCGGCCGCGATATTGGCCAGTTCCACGATGACCGGCACGGACCAATCACCCGCGTCCGATCGCACCGGATTGGCATGTACCCCGTCGGTGACGATGCTCACGGGATCGCGCACGGCCAGCCCGACATGCCGGTAAATGCCTGCGCCTTCGTACCACCAGCCTTCCATCGCATCGGCATCCACCCGGATGGCGATCGTGTTCAGTTCCTCGCCGAAGCGGGCATAAGGCGTGATGTCGATGTTGAGCGCGGCATAGCCGCTGAAGCTGTGCGCGACCTCGATCCCATTGAACCACAATGTGACGCGCGTCGCGATGCCGCCGAACTGAAGCTCGAGATAGCGGCCGCGCCAGGCCGGATCGAGCTGGAGCGTGCGCCGGTACCAGCCGATGCCGCGCCGCCGATACCCCTGCGCCACATTGGCGCCTTGCTCGACCGGATGCTCGATCGCCCAATCGTGCGGAAGATCGAGCGTGCGCCAGTCGCTATCGTCATAGCTGACCGCGGCGGCGCCCTGCGCCACCCCGGCTTTCGCATTCTGGTAGGATTCCTCATGCCCGATCACGGGCGGGGCCACGATGTCGCCCAGGTGGAACAGCCAGCCGTCGTCGAGCGATCGCACGCTCGGATCGGCGACCGGGAACGGATGCCAGTCCCCGGCGAGCGGCGGCGGGATGTCGCTGGGAAGCGGCGCCGGTCCCGTTCGCGCGCCGGCAGCCGTTTCGCGCGTGGCCAGGGCGGTAAAGGCAACGCCCGCAAGCAGCGCACGACGATCGATCATATCCCACCGCGTCATCGGCAGATCTTCTCCAGCTTGAAAAGGAAAGCGCGCTAAACCTTGATGATGATTTGCTTGCGATCGAGCAGCCAGCCCACGCCCCAGCAGACCATCGTATAAGCGAGCGCGCAGAACAAAGACCCGACCGGACCCGGCGCGATCCGCTGAAACAGCATGATCCCGACCCATGCATAGGGGCTGTCCTGCCCGCCGACCGGAAACAGGTTGAGCGCGGTCACGAACAATTCGGAGAAGAGGTAGATGGCGAGCGGATTGCGGCCGAGCACCAGCCAGAAACCCCGTCCCATGCCGAAGCCGCGCACGTCGACCAACTCCATCAGCAAGGCCAGCAGCCCGATGTCGAGCCCGATCGTGAGCAGCACATAGGAGCCGGTCCACAATTTCTTCGCGATCGGGAAGAAAGGCGACCAGGCAAGACCCGCCAGCACTAAGAGGCAGCCGATGGGCACGAGGCGGCGGATCAGGCGCCTTTTGTCGGATGACCGCTGAACCGCGCAGCCGACCAGATAGCCGGCCAGCACGTTCACGATTGCGGGCAGCGTCCCGAGCAGGCCTTCGGGGTCGAACCCATGATCCTTCTTGTACAGATGATCCGGGCCGATCAGCCTGAGATCGAGCAACGTGCCCGCATTGCCGAACTTGGCATAGGCCTCGCCCGGCGCGCTGAACACCAGCAGGATCGCCCAATAGCCGAGCAGCAAGGCGGCCGACAAAAGCAGGATCGTCCGCCAGTCCTTCAGCCACCGGATCGCGATCGCCGCTGCGAGATAGCAGAGCGCGATCCGCTGCAGGACGCCCGGGAAACGGGTCAGGGCAAAGGGCTTCCACGCCCAGTTCCCGTCGGGCTGGTGCGTGACGAAGGGGAACCAGTACATCAGCAGCCCGAGCACGAAGATCAGCGCCGCGCGCCGCGCGACCCGGGCGAGGAACGCTCCTGTGCTGGTCGGGCGGCGGAAGGAAAAGCTCATCGCGGTGCCGACCGCGAACAGGAAGCTCGGAAAGACCAGATCGGCCGCCGTGAAACCGATCCAGGGCGCGTGCACCAGCTGTTCGAAGGCGGGTGCGCCGGGCCCGGCGGTGTTGACCACGATCATGAAGAAGATCGTGAGCCCGCGGAACAGGTCGAGCGAGACGAACCGCGGCGCGGCGACATGGTCCTGCGGGTCGCTCATGGGCGGTCGAGCGCCTGCATCAGCGCGCGCGCGTCGCCGATCGCATCCTTCGGACGTACCTGGCGGTGCAGCGCATCGTCGGCGACCCACTGCCGTTCCCAGCCGATGATCGCCTGCCGCGTCGCCGCCTCATCGAGCGGCTTGCCGGCAATCGTGGCCGCCCGCAGCCGGTCGAGGAACAGCGTCCAGCGCGGCAGATAGAAATCGGTATACATGCCCTGCCATGCCTTGGAGGCATAATCGGCCAGATTGCCGTCCCCGCCCCAGAGCGTCACCTGCGCCTTGGCATCTTCCATATAGGCCTTGGCCTCCTCGGGCGTGTCGGCATAAGCGCGCGCATCCGCGATCCAGCTTCCCAGGCTTTCGGGCTGGGCGCCGATCATATGATCGATCGCGAGCGCCAGCGCGCGAACCTGCGCCACCGCCTTGTCACCCGCCGCGACGTCACCGGCTTTGTAGGCCGCGATCGCGTGGCGCAACGCGCCATCGAGCCGAACGCTGGCATAATGGCGCGTGAAATCGACCAGATCGGTCCCGAACAGCGGGGATGCACGTAGGGCGGGCGCCTGCTTGAGCAGGCCCTCGATGCCGCGCCGCAATCGGACCGGATCGCCGGGTGCGTCGGGATAGCTGTCGCTATCCAGCGTCGGCCGCTTGAAAAAGAGGTAGGCGCCCGCGCGGTCCTTCCACCAGCGCGGCGTCCAATAGCGCGTCTGGTAGGCGCCGGCGGCGACGTCCTGCCACGCCGCGACCAGTGCCGGCGTGGTTTTCCCATAGCGCGCCCGTGTGTAGCGCGTCAGCCAGTCGGCCAGCGAAACATCGCCATTTTTCCATGCAAGATCGTAGGCTTCCTCATAGACGACCGAGTTGGTGTGCAGGCCCTCGGGGAAAAGGCCGAAGCCGCTCAGCCGTCCATGCTGCGGGTCCGCGGCCACCGCCTGAATATCGTCACGATAGAATTGCAGGTCGCCATAAACGGGATTGCTGCCGCCATAATTGTGGACATAGCCATAGACCCAGGGCTTGCCGTCGAACGCCGTCGTATCCCGCCACACGCCCGGATAACGGTCGTTGCCGATGTCGAGGATCAGCATGCCCTTGTCGGGCACGCGGCTGAGGAAGGCGGCGATCGCGTCGGGCGTCCAGAAATGCTTGTCGGCCCCGAACAGCCATCCCTGCATCACCCAAGTGGCGCCGGGCGCGGCGGCGGTGATCGACCGGTAAAGCCGCTCGCCATAAGCCGCGAGCCTTCGATCGCGCACATCCCTGGGGAGCGCGGCTGCCTGCGCCGCCGCCTTGTTGGCGGTAGCGTCGCCATAGCTGCCGGCACGCGCATCGCTGCCATCGTCGGCGATGGGAGGCACCATTTCGTTAAAGGCGTCGGCCAGATAATGGTCTCCGGGACCATAAGTCGCCGTGTAGAGTTGGATGAAGCGCGCAGCGAGCTTCGCGAACAGGGGGTCGGACGGATCGAGCCAATAGGTCTCATGGAATCCCTCCCAGGCGCGCATCCGGTAGATCCGCGCCTCGGGATGCCGCTCCGCGAAGGCCTTGGGAACATAGCCGGCGAAGGCAGGCAGGATCGGCCTCATCCCCAACGCGCGCATCCGGCCGAGAATGCGTATTTGGAGCGCATGCTTCTTCTCGATCCAGCCGGGCTGGAGCGGCGCGCGATAGGCCTCGATATTGCCCATCCTCTGCCAGGGCAGGAACGGCGCGGCCGAAAGGCTCTGGCCGATCGTCGCGTCGTCCAGCCCCTGTTCCCGCCAGAGCGCGCGCCAGACATATTCCTGTCCTTCGAGCGCGAGCGGCATGTCGACGCCGTGCGCCGCCATCCAATCGATCTCGCGCTCCCAACGCGGCCAGCCCCACCAGGGCGTGGTATAGCCGTAGGTGCAGGTGTTGAGATAAAAACGGTTGAGGAAAGGGCTCTCGACGCGAGGCTCATCATAGTCCGCCAACGTCGGAATGGGCGCGGCGCGAACGCCCTCCCAGCTGACCGAGAGCAGGCCGAGCCGGTTCAAATAAGCATATGTGCCGCGCACGACCGCCACCGGCGACGAACCTTCGACCCGCAGACGGCCGCCCCCAACCCGCACCCGATAAAAGGGTGTCGCGGCGGGAAGGATGCGCAGGTCGAGGCGATTGCGCGATATACCGAAATGGCCCAGCGCCTGTGCCGCGGCCTCGGTCCCTTGCGGGACGGTGGGTTGTGCGGCGAGCGGCTGCGCGCCCAGAGCTGCGAGAGCGATGGCAAGCCTGGCCAGCGGCTGTAGTCGAGGCATCATTCTCGATCAGTCACGATATGGGCGACATTCTCCGTCGCCATGACCCACCCGTCGCAAGTCTGGTCCAGATCGGCTCCGATGATCGCGTCGGCGGTCCCCAGTTCCACTCTCCACCGGCCGTCGAGGCGCTGTGACGCGATGATGTTCGCTGGACCGCCGAGCGCTTGAACCAGGATAAGCGGGAGGGTCGATGTCTCGCCCGGCTCGGAGGCCGGGTCCAGGAACCGCGCAGGCTCACGCACGCGCCCGGCGGTGGCCAGTTCCACCTGCATCTCGTCCGCGACCGCATCGGCGATCGGCCCGAGCACGACCTGCACCGTCAGCGCCGAGGGTCTTACGATCCCCCGCGCGCCGAGCGCCTTCAGGCGCGCTTCGTCGATCCCGGCCTGGTCATGGATAACCAGGCGCAGCCGCGTCGTGCAGGCCCCGATCGACGCGAGATTGCCGGCGCCACCAAGCGCGGCGATGAACAGCGCTCCCCTGCCCTGCCCATCGCTTTGACCTGCACCGTCCGTTTGCACCACCGCTTCTGCGGCGGTCCGGCCTGGCGTCGGCAGATCGAACCGGCGGATGGCGAAGCGGAACAGCCCGTAATAAAGCAGCGCATAGGCCGGTCCCACGATCAGCAAGAGCAACGGGCGCGTCGCCTTGCCGAAGTTCAGCACATAATCGAACAGCCCCGCCGAAAAGCCGAAACCGAGCCGCATTCCCAGCGCGTCGCTCAACGCCATCGCTACGCCCGTAAGCACTGCATGAACCAGATAGAGCGCGGGCGCGAGGAAGATGAAGGTGAACTCGATCGGCTCGGTGACGCCGGTCAGGAACGACGTGAGCGCAAGACTGGCAAGCATGCCGGCCACCGCGCGCCGCTGTTCGGTCCGCGCTTCATGATACATTGCGAGGCAGGCGGCGGGCAGGCCGAACATCATCACCGGAAAGAAGCCGGTCATGTATTGGCCGGCATGCGGATCGCCCGCGAAGAAGCGCCGCAAATCCCCGGTCACGCCATGATAGTCGCCCAACAGGAACCAGGCGACATTGTTGATGATATGGTGCAGCCCGGTGATGAGCAGCAGCCGATTGAGCAAGCCATAGACGAAGAGGCCGATCTCACCGGATCGGCTGAGGCTGAGGCTGAGCGTATCGATCGCACCCGTGATCGGGGCGAAGCCGAGCCCGGCGACCACCGCCAGCCCGAGCCCGGCCAGCCCGCTGACGATCGGAACGAACCGGCGACCTCCAAAAAAGGCGAGATATTCCGGTACCTTGAAGGTCGAAAAACGGTTGTAGAGCTTGCCGCCGAACAGGCCAGACAGGATGCCGAGCGGCACGTCGAGCTTTGCCAGCGCCTGCTCCCGCCAAGCCTGCGACGCCATCGCCAGCGCGCTATCGGGCAGCCCTTTGAGTATATCGGCGGGGACGGCCAGAAAGCTTTCCGTTCCCTCCCTCGCGATCAGAAAACAGGTAACGCCCGCAAGACAGGCCGCCCCGTTGCCGTCACGCGCAAAACCCACCGCAACGCCGATCGCGAACAATAGGCCGAGATGCGCGAAGATCGCGTTTCCAGCGGCGCCGAGTAGCGCGATATTGAGCAGATCGGGCTGACCCAGCCGCAGCAGAAGCGCGGCCAGCGGCAATACCGCGATCGGCAACATCAGCGCGCGGCCGAGCGGCTGCAAGGCCTCGATCATCCGTTTCATGGCTTCGCGTCCCGCTCGAACGCGCGCACGATCGCACGCACTTCCCTGGCGTCGGCACAGTGGAGCGCCGCATCGGCAAGTCCATGAGCCGCGGCATGCGTCAGGCCGCGCACGCGCGCCTTGGTCTCGGGAATGAGCGCCGACACCATCGACAATTCGGTCACGCCCAGCCCGATCAGCAGTGGCACAGCGTCGGGATCTCCGGCCGCGCCGCCGCAGACGCCCACCGGCCGCCCGTGCCGCGCCGCGCCCTCGCAGGTCAGGCCGATCATGCGCAGCACCGCCGGATGCAGCGGATCGACCCGATCGGCTAGGTCCGCATTGCCGCGGTCGATCGCCAGCACATATTGGGTCAGGTCGTTCGTCCCGATCGACAGGAAATCCGCCTCGGCGGCAAGCAGGCCGGCGGTCGCGGCGGCAGCGGGCGTTTCGACCATGATGCCGAGCTCGGGCGCCTTCATCCCGACCATGTCGGCGACGCGCTCCAGCATGGCGCGGACCTGCCGTATCTCGTCCACGGTCGAGACCATCGGGATCATGATCCGCGCCTGGCCCGCCGGACGTACCGCCGCGATTGCCCGCAACTGGCACTCCAGCAGATCGGGATGCCGCAAAGCCAGCCGGATGCCGCGCACGCCCAGCATCGGATTGTCTTCGCGCGGGGATGCGAGATAGGCGACGGGCTTGTCGCCGCCGATGTCGAGCAGGCGAATGATGATGGGCCGGCCGGCCAGCGCGTCGGCAATCGCCTGATAGATCGCGCGCTGCTCCTCCTCATCGGGGGCATGCTGCCGATCGAGGAACAGGAATTCGGTCCGGACCAGCCCCGCCCCCTCGGCCCCATCAAGCGCCGCCTGCCGCGCGTCGGCCACCGATCCGAGATTGGCGAATATCTCGATGCGCCGGCCATCGGCGGTAAGGCAGGGCAGCTCCGCGTCGCGCAAGGCGATGGCGCGGCGGCTATGTCGATCGGCAATCGCCGCGGCGACCTCCGACAGTCGCGCCGCCGACGGATCGATCTCAAGCCAGCCGGCATCCGCGTCGAGGATCAGGGAGGTGCCGTTCGCAACCGCGAGCACGCCAGAACCCATCGCAACGAGCGAGGGCACGCCCATGCCCGCAGCCAATATCGCGACGTGCGAGGTTGGGCCGCCGCGCTCCAGGCAGAAGCCCGCCAGCCGCGAACGGTCGAGCTCGATCAATTGCGACGGCAATAAATCGTCGGCGATCAGGATGGCATATTCGGGGAGCGTCCGATCCTCGCCTACATCTCCCGCCAGCGCCCTGCGCACCTGCCGATCCAGGTCCCTCAGGTCCGCCGCGCGCTCGCGGAGCCGGGGATCGTCCAATTCCATAAGCATCGCGGCCTGATCGGCCAGCGTCCGGTGCCAGGCATATCCCGCGCCGAACCCCGCATCGATAAGGCCTTGCGCGCCCTCGAGGAGCGCCGGATCGTCCAATATGGCCAGATGTGCGTCGAGGATCGCGCGCTGCGTATCGGAACCGTCTGCCGCAAGCGCCGCGATGCGTCCGCGCGCGGCCGCCTGGGCTTTGGCCAGCAATGCCCGCTCCTCAGCGACGGAACCGCCTTTCTCCTCGGACGGGGGACCGTCCTGCTCGACCCGATAGGCGACACCCATCGCCAGTCCGGGCGACGCGCGCACCCCGCGAAGCGCCCCAGGTGGCAATTCCGTGGCTGACGAAGCGAGGATCTCGGCCGAATCCGTCGGGGCTTGAGGTGCGACGTCACCGTGGTCGGCCTCGTCCATTCCGCTGTTGATAAGATCGCAAACGGCATCCAACGCCGCCGCTGCGTCGGAGCCCTCAGCGTCGAGCCGCACCACATCCGCAAGGCGTGCGCCAAGCGCGAGCAGCGCGACCGTGCTCCTGCCATCGGCAACACGCACACCGTTGTAGAGCGTCACGCGGGCGGTGAAGGGCTTGAGCGCCGCGCTGATCCGGGCTGCCGGACGCGCATGGATGCCGTGCCGCATCGGAATCGTCAGAGTCCGGCTGTGCACGATGTCGGACGGCCCCTCCTGCCGGCGCGCCTCCGACGGTGCCACCTCGATCGTCATGATCGGTTCGCCGGCGCGTGTGCGTCCCTCCGCCCGCGCCAGGATCCGGCAGGACGCGCCGTCCACCACGAGGACTGGGGTGGCGAGGCTGCGCGCCGCCAACGCCACACGATCGAGCGCGAAGGCGATCAGGGGCGTGCCAATGGTCACCCTTTCGCCTTCGCGCACATATGCGGTGAACCCATCGCCCTTCAGGGCGACCGTATCGATTCCGATATGGACCAGGACATCCACGCCCGCATCGCTATGCAGCGTGATCGCATGACCGGCCGCGTGGAGGGTCGTAACAACGCCGTCGCACGGAGCCAGAAGCGTATCCGAGAGCGGATGAATGGCCAGGCCGTCGCCCATCATGCGTTCGGCGAAAACCGGATCCGGAACCGCATCGAGCGGGATCACCACACCGTCAAAAGGCGAATAGAGCGTAAAACTGACCACGCCCGAGGTCATCAGCGTGTCAGCACGTCGCTATCGGGCCAACCATCCTGTATCGCGCGGCCCGACAGGGGTTCGCCCCCGATCCACGTGCCGCGCGGCTGGAGATCGGCATCGAGATGCACCCAATCCGCGCGCATTCCGGCCGCGATGGAACCATGCGTGCCCTCCAGCCCCAGCAATCGCGCCGGCACGGCACTCGCCATTTTTGCCGCCTCGGGCACCGGCACCCCGGTATATGCCACCAGGTTACGGACGGCCGCGGCCATGTCGAGATCCGATCCGGCGAGCGTCCCGTCGGCATAGCGACAGACGCCTTCACGCACGTCGATCCTTTTCCCCTGCAGCATGAAACTGTCAGCGGTCGTGCCGACGCTCGGCATCGCGTCGGTTACCAGCATGATGCCGTCGCTTCCCTTGGCCGCGAGCGCGATCCGCAAGACGGATTCGCGCACGTGGACGCCATCCACAATCAGGCCGCACACGCAGCGTGGATCGTCCAGCGCGGCCCCGACGAGCCCCGGGGCGCGATGTTCCAGTGGCGACATCGCGTTGAACAAATGGGTCACCGCGGTCGCACCGGCATCCATTGCCGCGCGTGCCTCCTCATAGGTGGCGTTGCTGTGCCCGAGGCTGACGATCACCCCGGCGCGCGTCAACTGCTCGATCGTCTCGACGTCGCTGCATTCGGGCGCGATCGTGAGCAATATCCGGGCTCGCCGCGGACGGGAGAGGAGCGCAACGATCTCGGGATCGATCCTCCGGATCGCCTGGCCATCGTGAATGCCCCTGCGCTCGAAATTTATATAAGGCCCTTCGACATGCAGCCCCAGGACGCCGGGCACCCCGGCCTCGATCGCCTGCTCGACCACCTCGACAGCGGTCACGATACGGTCAGGACTGGCGCTGATCAGGGTCGGCAGAAAGGCGGTCGTGCCGAGCGGGGCATGCGCCGCGCCGATCGCGCGAATGCCCTCCACGCTGATGGCGTCGTTGAACAGCACGCCGCCGCCGCCATTGACCTGCGTATCGATCAACCCGGGCAGCAGCCACCCACCGGCAAGGTCGAGCTCGACATCGTAGGCGGTGTTATTGCGCGGCGGCCGGACGGCCGTCACCAGTCCGTTTTCGACGACGATCTCAGCCGCCGTCAATATCGTGCCGGCCGCGACGATCCGGCCGTTGGTGACGGACAGGATCATCGCGTGCTCGTCACCTTTTGCAGGAAAGGCGGGGAATCGGGATCCAGCCCGCGCAACACCGCGAGCGAATTCGCCATATTGTAGAAGCTCTGTATCTGCAGGATCGGCTCGATTGCGGGATGCGCGCCATAAGCGGGCAATGCGCCCGGCGCTTCGCCGTCGTTCGCGACATGAACAAGTGCGCCGCGCGACCGGAACAAGGCGGCGGTGGCGCGGACATCATCGCCCGCCGCATCGCTGCCCGCAAAGCCGAAAATCGGAAAGCCGTCCCGCACCAGCGCCATCGGCCCATGCTTGACCTCCGCGGCGCTGAAGCATTCGGCATGGAGCGCGCATGTCTCCTTGAGCTTGAGCGCGGCTTCCTGGGCGACGCCGAACGTATAGCCCCGCCCGATCACATACAGGTTCCGCGCTTCATGCAAACTGTCGATCGCAGCGCTCCAATCGAGCGCGAATGCGTGGGGCAGCAACGCCGGCAAGGCATTCACCCCGTCCTGGAGCACCGCATCCTGCGACCAGACCGCCACCAATGCCGCCAATGCCGCCAACGACACGATGTAGGACTTGGTCGCGGCCACCGAACGCTCGACGCCGGCGGAAAGGCCGAGAACCGTGTCGGCGATGCCGGCGAGGGGCGATTCCTCGTCATTGACCAGTGCCACGACATAGGCGCCGGCGGCCTTCTGGGACGCCACGCTCGCGAGCAGATCCGGACTGCGCCCGGACTGCGAAATCGCCACGCAAAGCACGTTCGAGAATGGCGCGGGATGCGCGGCATAGACCGAGGCGATGGAGGGCGCCACTGAGGCGGTCGTGATCCCCAACAGTGTCTCGAACAGATATTTGCCATAGGTCGCCGCATTGTCTGACGATCCGCGGGCGCAGGTCACGATGAAGGGAGGCGGCGCCGCACGCAGCCGATCGGCCAGTATCTTCAATGCCGGACCGTTACGGACAAGGAAGCGCTCCACCGCCGCCCCGGCCTGGGCCGCCTCGGCGAACATGAGCGTCGTCCGCGCGTCCCGTACCGCCGTAGTGCAATTGGTCATAGTCGCCACGCCCCGAACAAGCCTTTCGTCCGCAACCTTTTTCAAGCCTAGGCCGCTGCTCGGAGGACTGCAATAGGTATTATAAGGGATAAGGCCAATTTGGTCCAAGGCGGACCTAGACGCTGAGCTCGGCCACAAGGTCGTAGGCGTCGCCTCGATAGAAGCTCTGCGTATATTCCACCGTTCGCCCGTCCCCCAGAAAGCCACGGCGCTCGATGAACAGGCCCGGGCTCCCGGTTTCTATCTCCAGCGCCTTCGCCTGTTCGGGCGTGAAGGCGATCGCGCGCACGCGTTGCAGCGCGCGCACCGGCCGATGGCCCGACGCCGCCAAGGCGTCGTACAGCGAATCCGTCACGACCTTGATCGATGGCAGGCTGAAGGCCGGGACGGTCGCATATTCCAGCGCCATCGACTGGTCGTCCGCATAACGGATACGCTGGAAACGATAGACCTCGGTTCCGGGGGAAAGGCCGAGCAGCAGCGCCTCTTCCGGCGTGACGGTACCCGGGGTCTTGCTGACCCACGCGCTACGCGGTTTGCGCCCGCGTGCGATCATGTCTTCCGAAAAGGAACTGATCCTGGAGAAACTCTTTTCGACGCGCAATCCGACCACGAACGTGCCGGCGCCCTGCCGGCGCGCGAGAATGCCCTCCCCGACTAGGCCGTCGATCGCCTTGCGGACCGTGACGCGGGAAATCCCGAGATCGGTGGCAAGGTCACGCTCGGTCGGAATGGCATCGTCGGGCGGGATATGATTATTCTGGATCGCTTCGCGCAACGCGCGCTGGAGCTGCAGGTAGAGCGGGGTCGGATCGTCCTTCCTGAGCAGGCCCAGCCTATCAGTAAGCCTCATGCAGCATTCCCTTGGCTCTCATTGGTTTCTACGCCTTAAGGTCTCGCGCAGACACGTAGAGCCATATCCTATATCTTTCCACCTATGCCGACAGCGAAAGTGTGAATTCGGTTTCCGCGATCCGCGAAGATCGCTCGGCCTGGGGATCGAAACCGGAGTGGATCACGCCCGGAATCAATAGGGCGGACCCGCCCTCAGGCAGGTCCACCCCCGATCATTATATCAGAACCGTGCGGTGGCCGAGATGTAGAAGGTCCGGCCGGTCCGGCTCGTCATCTGGAAGGTCGACGCCGTGGTCTGGTAGGCGTCCTCGTGCGTGTTGTTCAGATTGATCACGCCCGCCGTGAAATTGAGGAAGGAGGCGGGCGTGTAACCCAATGCCAGGTCCATTTGCGTGCGCGCGCGCACGGTGTGGATCAGGCCGCCATTCACGAAGAAGCTGGTCGACGCATCCTGCTTGTAGGCGCTGCGGTGATTGACCGACAGGCGCACGCTGAACATGTTGTTTTCCCAGTAGGGCGTGAGGTTCCACGTCAGCTTCGACAAATCACGCAGATTGAACCCGGTGCCGAGCGCCTTTGAATCGGTCTTGACGACGGTGACATTGCCGGTCGTTCCAAAGCCCTTGATCGGGAGCAGCTCGTCGAAGTTCTGCGAGGCGGAAACCTCGACACCCTTGATGTGGATGACCTTGCCGTCATTCAGCACGCGGCTGAAGCTGTAATCGGTCTTCAGGTCGGCCGATTCGCAGTCGCTGGTCACGCCGTTGAGCGTCACGCCCTGGAATGAACCGGGGCAGTAGAATTGCGTGAACGTCCCGTTCTTCACGGCTTTGTAGAAGCCCGCGACACTGATCAGATTGCCGCGGCCATGGTAGAATTCCAGGCTGAGGTCGACCTGATTGGCAGTCAGCGGCTTCAGGCGCGATTCACCCTCGGAAACCGACACGCTCGGGCGCAGGCTGGAGGTGGTCTTCGTGATCGTGTCCGCCATCTGCGTCTGGCTGTTCAGCAGCGGGCGTACCAGCACCTTGGCCGCCGCAAGGCGCGCCACCAGCTTAGGCGTCAGGTTCAGCGCGAAATTGGCGCTGGGCAGGACGTTGCCATAATCCTGTACGACATGCTGCTGCCCGTTCAGCGTCGTGCTGTCGGTGTTGGTGATGACGCTGGTCGTCACATTCTGGTGCGTGTGCTCGTACCGCACGCCGACATTCCCGCGCAGCGTCTTGCCGAACAACATCGTGTCGATATTCGCCATCGCATAGGCAGCGGCGACATAACGATCGACCTTGTAGGTGCTCGGCCAATCCGCCGTATCCGGCACGGTGATGCCATGATCCTTGAGGACCGACTGCCATTGCTTGGCATTTACCGACAGGAACGAATGCGGGATCGACATCGCGCCGCCGAGGAAATTGTCGACGAGGACGCCGGTCGCGGTCATGCTCGGGATCCACGCGAATTCCGGATAGGTAACCGGATCGGCGACATCGGCATCGCGATCGTGGCGGAAGGCGTCGGTCTGGAAGCTTTCGTGGTGGAACTTACCGCCGATGACGAGCGACTTGAGCAGGCCCAAGTCCAGATCCTTGGTCACGTCGACCTGCGCCGCCCGGTCCTTGCTTGTCTGGATATGGGTCGCGCCATCGACATAGGCGTACCAGGTGCGGTTGCCCATATTGTAGAACGAGCCGTCGGTGAGGCTGGCGGTCGTAAACTTCACGTTCGAAGGATCGGAAGTGTCGAGCCGGCCGCCGCCGGCAAAATGCATTTCGTCGATAGTGGCCCATTCGTAGAGGGCCGCATTGCCCTGAGTGTAATGGGCAACCGCGTGCACCTTCAAGGTCTCGGCAGGCTCCCAATTGATCGTGCCGGTATAAGCCTGGGTGCGCAGGTTGCGCAGCTCCGGCTGGTCGTTATTGTCCATGTTGAAGTTGCTGATCGTGATGTCATCCGCAACGCCATTGGCCTTGCTGTTGACGGTGATCGCCGACGAACTCCACCGGCCGAACACGGCCTGCCGTGTTTCGTAAGTGGTATGGTCCTTCGAATAGGTGCCTTGCAACAGTAATTCGAGGTTGTCGGTGGGCTTCCACTGGACGGCGCCCGTGGCCATCAACTGCTCGGTATCGCGGTCGATGCGGCGAAAGCGCAGATTGCCCGGAACGGTGACGTCGGGAGCGCCGGCAACGACGCCCGGATCATACCAGTTCTTGATGAACAGATAGTCGCCGCGGTCCTTCAGCTTCTGATAGCTGACGTTGGCCATCACGCCGAGCGTGTCACCCGCGAACTTGCCGATATAGGCGCCGCTGACTTTGGGCGTGAAGCTCTTGCGATAATCGGACCCATAGCCCTTCACGCCGAAGATGAAGGACGGACCTTTATAGGCAAGCGGCTTGACCGTATCGATGTTGACGGTGCCGGAGAGGCCGCCGGTGTCCATATCGGCCGTCGGCGACTTGACCACCTGGATCGCGCTGGCGAGGTCGGTCTGGATGATGTCGTAGCGGAAGCCGTCCTTGAAGTCCGCGCTGGCGAAGGTCTGGCCGTTGATTGTGGTGCGCGCATATTGGTTGCCAAGACCACGGATGCTGATCGTCGAGCCGCGGCCGTTGATGTTCGACATCTGGACGCCGGAGATGCGCTGGATCGCCTCGGTGATGTTCTGCGCGGGGAACTTGCCGATGTCTTCGGCGGAGACGCCGTCGGTGATGCGGATGTCGTTGCGCTTGGCGTCCTGCGCGGACTTCAGGCTGGCGCGGAAACCCATGATCGTGATCTCGGGCTGTGCATCGGCCGCCGCGGCGGCGGCCGGCACGGTTTGCGCGGAAGCGGACGAGGTCAGCGCGATGGCTACGAGAGATCCCGCCGCCAACAATGCCATTCTCTGCCCCTTGAGGGACGACTGGTTGCTTAGTCCGGCTTCACGCATCACGCTAACCCCCATGATTATTGTTTCCGATTTGTATGCTTGGACAGACTCTTTGACCTATCCAAACGCGGCTCACTGTAATACCCTTGTCATATAGACACGATGATCTGTCAAGCTGTTTATAATACAATTTCAAGACCTATTTGTCCCAGAATAACCGAGGGCGCAGGTCTTCCACATTCTGCTGAGATGTGAATGGCCTGCCGCGCGCCGCGCTATGCCGGCATCGAGGCCGGAGCGATTTCGAGCAGGATGGGGTTGTCCGGCGACTCGGAGATCGGGGGAACAACAATCAGCTGATCGGCTAATCAGCTAATCAGCTGAGGTGCGCGCTCCGATGCGGTCGGAGCGGTGATCGGGCCGGCGGAACGAAGGACGGCGCGGAGGGCAACGCGCATGGCGCGCGCCACATGACTGCCGCGCGACGAGGATGTCGCGCCGTGCTGGGCTTACCTGCGAATGATCGCCTCGAATGTGTGCGTGACGGACAAGATCGGGGTCGGCGTCGCTACCGCCTTACGGCTTCATCGCGAACCAGGCTGCGCCGGAGCCGTCCGAGTCGTTCTTAGGCTCGAGGCTATGGATTTCCAGCCGATGCGCGGCGGCGAAATCCTTCACCGCGGCTGACGTCGTCGAATCCGGAGCGTCCTGATGACATCCGGCGACAATGCCGCCGGATCGCAACTTGGTGAACCAGCTCGCAAGCGTCTGGCGATCGCGCATGCGATCCCGCGCGAAGCTGCTGACGTAAATGAAATCGAGCGAATTCTCACTGAACAGGTCCATCGCTTCCTCTCCATGCATCCGCACGATTGAATTGCGATGACGGTGGGCGCTGAGTTTGACGATCGCGCTGCGATACTGATTGCCGTCCCCGCCATGCTCCCCCGCCCAGGGGGCGATGCTGTAAAGGTGCGCGATCTGGGATCGGCTCAGGATCTGCTCGGAAAGATCGCCGCCACCAACGCCCAGCTCCACGCCGGTTCCCTCGGCACGGAACAAGGACGAAATTTCGCCGGCATGATTGAAGGTCGTCGCCAGGCTGCGCAGCGCAGCCTGCATTTCGGCATCGTAAGCCCCCGAACAGACGATTTCCTGTTCCGACACCATCCTGTCTGGATCGGAGCGATATTCCTGACCCTTGATATAGAAGGTCAGTGCGATCGTGTTGCGGACCTTCTCGCACGCGTCCAGCTCGTCCACGCTATGCCAGCTCTCCTCCGTCCGCACGAAGGCGTAGGCGGAATTCGGCTTGAAGCTGTTCGTCTTGTGGCGTTCGAATCCCCCCGGCGTGCGGCGATGGAAACTCGTGCCGAGATGGATTTGCGACTCATCCTCGGGCAAATAGAATTGCAGCGTCGCGATCTTCTTGGGCGTATCGGGGTGAATGCCGATCCGATAGCCCGGATAATCGCGATACAGGATCGGCACGGCGACCAGTTCCGGCATTGCCTCGCCAAAGCGCGCACGCAGCTCCGGCTCGAACTTGGCGATGATTGCATCGGCAATTTCGGGAGCGGTGAACACAGCGATCATCGCCTCCCAGAAGGGGCGATCCTCCGGGTCGAGCCGCGGCAGCGAATCCGGCGTCAGGTCCAGCAGGTAGCGCGTGCGGCGGCCGTCATCGGCGATCGCCTGCGGATGATCGATCGGATCCAGCGCGCTGTCGCCCGGCAAGCGCGCGAGCAATTCGGTGTAGACATGCTGTGGAAGCATATCCTCGATGAAAATGTTGGCGCTCGGAACCGCGTCTATTTCAGCCGCCCGGATGCGCCGTGCGATCCGGCCGGCCAATTCGTCGGTGGTGACCGGGCCATCCTCGCGATCGGCCTCCTTGGGAGTCTGCGCCTCTTCCTTCTTCTCCTGCCGCTCCTCGAGCAGGGCTTGAAAGCCGGCCGGGTCGCGATGGAATAGAAAATTGAGCACGTCCGTGGTGTCCGACGTGGCAAAGGCCAGATTCTGTTTCTTGTGCACGAATTGCAGGCCCGCTTGCTCCATGAGCGCCATGACCGCGTCCACCTGCGCACTGTCGGATTCGATCAGCTCGATCGAGACCGATTTCAGTTTCGGATTCGCGAGCGTGCGCTCGGCGCCGGCAACGATCGCCAGCTCGATTCCGTCCACGTCGATCTTGATGTGATCGGGAACCTCCGCGCCGAAATCCTCGATGAAGCTGTCGATGTCGTAGCCGATCATGCCCTGGCGAAAGGCGGGCTGGAAAGGCTGGCCCCTGAAATCCAGCGCCGCGCCGAAATTGCTCATCGACGTGCCGACCTCCAGGCTCGCCAGATTCAGTTCGGCAATCGACTTCCGGTCGGAGAAAGCCAGGCACAATGGCGTGACGACATCCTGCAGACCATTGATCGCAACGGTGAAGCAAAATTGATGGTAATTGGCGAAATGAGGCTCGAACGCGAAGCACCTTACGCCCTTTACTCCGGCATAGACGCTGTAAATGCCGACGTTGGCGCCGATGTCCCACAATGTTTCGCCCGGTTGAAACGTATCGATCCATTCGATCGTCTCGGGCTCCTTCTGGAGCAGCGTGTCGTACCGCCAGGCCGCGCCATGCTCAGCATAGAGAATAAGATGGCCATTGGCATCCAGCGACTTGAAACCGGGTATGTCAAAGCCGAGGGTTATGGCGTTCATCTGTGTCTCTCCGGGACGCGGAAGCGCACGCAGCGCAGTCGTTACCGGAACGCTAGCCGCACATGCTGAAGCATTGGTTAACTACATTTCCGGCTCGCTTCGCATGTGCACGCACCCAAAAATGGAGAATGCCCCGCGGATTGGGCTTAACGTCTTCGTAACCGCTCCCCTTCATATTCCGCTCACCAGATGCGGGATGAATCCATGCAATTCGAAGTGCGCGCGTACGAGCTTGAAGGGCTGCTTGACCGGATGCCGGCGGGCGTCGAAATACTCTCGCTGGACTGCTTCGATACGCTGATCTGGCGCGGCACCAACGCACCGATCGACGTGTTCGCCGACCTGTCGCTGACGGGAAGCGGCATGGGCGGCCGCATGCTTGCCGAGCATGCCGCACGGGTCCGTGCCCTGGCGACCACCGGAGCGAGGGAAATTCACCTACGCGGTATCTACGAATTCCTTTACGCGTCCGCTGCTCCCGATGTCATCGATCAGGCGGTCGAGCATGAGCTGACCCAGGAGCGGAAGCATGCTTTCGCCTTTGCGCCGGCGGTCGCGTTGATCCGGGAGGCGAAACGTCGTGGCCTGAAGGTCATTATCGTTTCGGATATGTATTGGTCACAACCACAGCTCTCCGCGCATATTGCGTCCGCCGCGGGGGAGGATCTGCTTGCGGATATCGATCGGATTTTCGTTTCTTCCGAATATGGCGTCGGAAAATGCGATGGGCTCTTCAAGCATGTACTGGAAGAACTGAAGACAAGCCCGGAGAAGATCCTTCACGTCGGCGACAATCACAGCGCCGATTATATCTCCGCTGCCCGTCTCGGGATCCACGCGGTTCATCTCCGTCAGTTCGAGCGTGAGGCCGAGCAGCGCCTTCGGATGGAGGCCACCGCCGAAATCATGCTCGATCCCACCGCGCGATCCACCCGCGCCATAGGCCAGATGCATCGCGCCCAGATCGCCTTGCGGCCTCCATGCGAGCCCGCGACCGCTTTGGGTCACGACGTGATGGGTCCGGTGATGCACACGTTCGCGCTTTGGCTGAAGGCCGAACTCGATGCGGCCTCCGCGGCGCTTGGCAAGCCGGTCAGGCCCTTGTTCGTGATGCGCGACGGCTATCTGCCGTTCCTCGCATTCGACAAGATGTACCCGGATGCGGGGGCGGCGAAGGTCGAGCTCAGCCGCTTCGTCGCGTTTCGCGCCAGCATCAAGGACGCCGCCGCGCTCGATTCCTACTTGACCGAGTGGGCTTCGCAGCTGCCCGTCTATTTGATGGCCAAGCAACTGATGTTGGTCGAGCACGAATATGCGAAATTCGTGAAAGGCGACACGGAAGAGGAATTGCGGTTCAGCTTCGCGCGCGCGGTTCGCCGACCGGAACTTCGGACTAAGATCGTCGATCGATGCCGTGCGTTCGCGCAAAAGCTGGTCGCGCACCTCAATCGTGTGGGCGTCGATCGGGACGACGCGGTCATGCTGGTCGACATCGGCTATAATGGAACCGTGCAGAACATTCTGACCCCCGTTCTGCGCGAATGCATGAATCTGGACGTCCTCGGCCGCTATCTTTTCCTCCGGGAGACGCAGCTTACCGCATTCGACAAGCGCGGGATGCTCGACACCAGAAACTACGACTTCCGCGCGCTGCATGCTTTGTCGAGCAGCGTCATCGTGATCGAGCAACTCTGCAACGTGGCGCAAGGATCGACCGTCGACCTCGCAGCGGATGGCAGCCCGGTTCGAGAAGAGCTTGATGCGAAGGCGGCGCACAGCAAATCGCGCGACACGGTGCAGGCGGCGTGTCTCGCCTATATCGAAGAGGCCGGCAAAGGCCTCCATCGCGCGCCGGCTTCGGATACGCTCGCCGTGCGGTGCCGGGCCGCCGCGGCTTCGCTCGCGCGCTTGTTCTTCCTGCCGAGCGCGAGCGAGGTACCGCTGTTCGAACAGCTCGACTTCGACATGAACATGGGCACCGCATCGAGCCAGCGCCTGATCGACCGCAAGAGCAGCGATGGCGACCTTCGTCGTCGCGGCGTCAGCTTCGGCTCGGGCCGGCGAGGCGGCTGCTTTCTCTCGGCCGAGCTGCAGGAACAAGGGCTGCCGACGGGCCTCGGCATGTTCGCCGCGGCGCGTTTCGACCTCGATGTGCGGCTTACCGATTATGAATCCGGCGGAATCGAAATCCCGGTAATCACCATTGCCGGGACGGAGCATCTGCTCAGAAACTATACCGCGTCCCGCACGGTCGATGGCTATTACCGCCTGCAGCTGCCCGTCAGCTCGGGCAAACATGGCGTGGGCATTCAGCTCGGCCAGATTTGCAGCTGGGTTCAGGTGGAGGCGGTGGAAGCCACGCCTGTGACGGATCTGGATCCGACAATTCTCAAGCGGCGCGTGATCCCGCTGACGGCCGTGCCCGACCAGATGGAGCAGGTCGCTCCCGATCTCTACCGCGTGTCGCCTGCCGGGCTGCTGTTCGTATTGCCGTCGGCAATCGAGGAGCCCTTCATGCTCTCCTTGGCGTTCCGTCCGATCCGTTGGCGCGACGAGTCGATCGCGCTCCAGGCGGCTGCCTAGCCTCATACAGAAATCGTGGAGCTCGGCTGCATGGCGGCGGCAGCATCATTCCACGTGGAGAATATCCGGTGACGATACAATTTGCGTCCGCCATTGTTAACCAGATTGGTTCTTGCCGGATCGCGCTCGAGACGCCAGGTTTCCCGGCCTTGCGATCCGAGCTTGCCTTGCTCGGCTGCGATACAAGTGGCGGCGCAGCCAAAACGGTCGTGATCGAATGGTCGGAGTCGGATCCGCGACCCCTCCGCGACAAGCTCGCGCCTTATGCGTCGGCCGACCGGCTCGTAATACTTCCCAACCAATCGGGTTCACCTACGCTCGAAGCGTCGGTCTTTGCCGCCGGTTGGCGGCGACTTCCAGGCGCGGTCACCGCCTTCGTCATGGCGCATCTCGAACAAGGCCGCCTCCCCGAGGCATGCTGCTATGAGCGCGCGCCGGACGATTATACCGGTATTCTGAACCTTCGCGATGAGGCCTCACTTGCCTCGATCGGGCGCTGGGTCCTGGCCTCCGAGCGGGTGCGCGCGGGCGATCGCGTGCTGCTGTTGGGCGATAACGCGAGCGATGGCCGGCTCATCGTCGAGGCGCTGTCTCGCGCGAGCGCGGTCGAGGTCGGCAAGCAAGGCTCCGACGAGCATGACGACCGCGGCTTCGACCTGGTCGTAGCCTTCGATCCGCCGGGCACCTGGGCCACCAATATCGGCCGCTACACCCGGTGCCTCAAGCTGGACGGTCGCGTGATTCTCGGTTGGCCGGACAGCAGCAGCAATGGTCCCGGAAATTGGGAAGCGCTGGAGTCGGTGCTGACCGACGAGTTCCTGATCGAAAGCCGTTTTGCGCAACCCGCCGGGCAAGCCGTGCCACATCCGGTGCCGCTCGCCGATTTCTATCGGCCGGGATGGCAGATCGCCGTGGCCACGATGAACCCGATCGGCGGCGAGGCGGAGCGGGACACCTATGTCCACCCCGCATTCGGTCGCTCCGCGGCGCCCCTCGTGAACTTCGCCGGTTATGACAATCCCTGGCTGTATCGCACGATGGTGCAGATGGGCGAGCGCCTGACCGACGACACGAAACTCGCGCGGCTGGCGGAATATGTCATCAAGAATGCACGGCCCGGTTCCGCCGATCAGGGCGCCGCGATGGCGGTGCTGGGATATCGGGTGCTGGAAAGCCGGGCAGACAATGCCGCCCCCGTGCTGCTTGGCGCGATCGAGACCTATTATGCCCATGGCGGCGATGAACCGCATGTCGTGCGATGGCGCGTATCGCTGGCCTTTCTCGCGGGAAGACTGGCGGAATTGATGGGCGACCGGGAGGCTGCCAAGCTTTGGTATGGCCGGGCCGCGTCTGACGATTGGAAGCGCTTTTCGAACATCCTTGCGACCAAGGCGATCGGCGCCGCCTTCTTCGCCGGAAGACTGTCGCTTGCCGAGGGCGATCCGAAGGCCGCCTGGCCCTGGTTTCAGCGCGGAGTGGACATCGCACTCGAAGCGGCCGGCGCGAACCATGTCGCGGAGCTCGGGACCGGCGAAGGCCTGCTTCCTTTCTATCTGCCCGAATTGGCGGAAGTCATCGACATGGGATCCCAATGCGCGAACGCGCTTGCGAACCGCCATCTCTGGGCGCGCAACCCCGGCCTTTTCTGGCGGCAGGTGGACGTGAAGCGGTTCGGTCTTGCGTCATGGGCGATCGACGTGGCGAAGGAAAATGCGCGCCTGAGGCAAATGATCGCCCGCGCGGCGTGATAGCCTATCGCGGCGGATTTGCCCTGGTGTCATTCCGATAGGCCACCAGCGCATAGGCAAGCAGCGGCAAAGCCAAGGCGTAAGCATATTGCGACCGCGAGACGCCGATGTTGAAGGGGAACCAGATTCCGGGAACACCCAGGGCCGACAAGTCCGCCGGAAACAGGAAGATAGCGGTCAGCAGCATCGCCGTCAGCGCAAGCCACTTATGATCCCCGCGACGAACGATGCGGACCGCTATCGCCACCAAAGCCACGGCAAAAGCCGCGCGCCCCGCGCCGGCAAAAAGCGGGCTGCCGGCGAGTGCGCTCACGACCAGTGCCGACGAGGCAAGCAGGGCGGCCCATGAGACCAGCCGTGAGCCCCGGCCGGGCGTCCAGTGGTTCCAGGCGATCGTCCAAGCAAGCTTGGAGAGCGGCACGAAAATCACGCCATTCTGCCACCCGAGTTCGGACTGGCTCAGCAGATCGGTCCAGGCGATGATGGCATTGCCGAGACGCAGGCAGGCGGAGGCGACAAGTGCAAGCGCGAGCCATCGCGCGAAGGCCGGGCGCGGCAGCCGTGACGCCGCGAGGACGGCGATGATCGCGAGCACCAGCATTGCCACCGGCTCAACCAGCTCGGCGATATAGCCCGCGATCGTGCGGCGCCATTGGGCCCGATAGAGCGCCTCGCCTTGCGCCCGGGATGCCAGCACGGGGAGGGTCCGCAGCCCACCGCTCTGTCCGTCGCGGCCGGCCCCCGGCTGCATGAAGGCACGGATTGCGAGCAATCCGGTGTGCTCGCCGCTAATAGGCAAGGGCACGATTTTGGGCCGCGTGATGCCCACTCGCGGCGAACCGGACAGTCTGCCGATGCCGCCGAGCGGATGCCCGCCCCAGAACATCTCGTAACCATCATCTACCGCCGGTGGTGCGACCAGGACGAGGTCGCTTCTGGGCGGCACCGCCACATGCTTGCGGTACCAGCCATAACCGTCGAGCTGGGGGTGGCCATGGGCACGCCACCCGTCGAAATAGCCCGGAATCCCGACATCCCCATCGCGAATATCCGGCCTGGAAACCAAGGTGATGCGGTCCCAGTTTCGATCGTCGGTACGTGGGTCAGCCCAGGCCGGATTGTCGCCGGGGTGAAAGCGCCAGGAGCCATCGAGAACCTGACCTGATCCAAGAGGATCCGGTTTCCCGCCGACGGCCAGCATGCCGACCGCTCCAACAAGAAGCACCAGGCAGAAGAGGCAGTACCAGTTCCGTATCGATCGCGCGGACCAATGCCGCCAAGCATGCCCGACAGGCGATGGCGCCTGTGAATTCGAATCGAAAGGTTCGCGCCCCATGTTACCGGCTAAACTGATTTCAATGGTAGAGTCAAACATGGTAGCAGTGGGCATGACCGACCCCTTTCCCCGGCCGATTGCGGCGATCCGCCTGGATGGCGGCCGCCTGTGCATCGATTTCGTCAACAGCATTCACGATCGGTTCGCCGTTGCGATCGAGGATTATCTGGCCACCCCGGAGCGCTATGCGGAATGGGCCCGCCGCGCGGGCGCAATTGGTGCCGGCGAGCAAATCGACCTTCCGCGATCGGAGCGGGCGCGCGCGTTTTTGATGACCGACGTCCGCGCGCTACGTGACGCCATCTATCGTCTGCTGATCGCATGGCTCGACGGCGTGCCGCTGCCCGACGATGCGCTGCGCACCGCCAATCATTGGCTGCGCGAGGCGCGCAAGGATCAGGCGCTCGCGAGCGACGGACAACTCATGCTGCGCGTGGCGCCCGGCGACGCGTCCCTCCCCCTGAAGCGGATCGCGCTCGACCTGCTCGACACGCTCGCCGGAGCGCGCGCTGGCGACTTCAAGCTGGAACGTTGCGCCAATCAAAGCTCGTGCGGGTGGATCTTCGCGGACACGAGCAAGAACGGGCGGCGCAGATGGTGCGCGATGAACACGTGCGGCGTCGCCAGCAAGATGGCCGCGCTGCGGCGGCGATCTTCGGCGCGTCCCGCACGCTCCGAGCGGAAAAGACTGGGGCCTGCCGCCCAATGACGCTCGCCTCAATCAGGATCGTGGGGCAGCATCTTCTTAAATGAAGCGAGAATGCGTCGACCCTCTTTGGACGGCAACCTTATGGCGTGACGGACGGCGGCCGACATCAGGACCATTACGAGTTGGCAGAAATCGGCCAGCGCCGCTTTCGACAGATGCGGCGTGAGAGGCTGCAAGGCGTCGAAAAGCAACCCCGTGAGAAAGGCACCATCCTCTTCGTCAAGCTTCTGGAGCGCGCGGTCGGCCTGGGTCGCCTGCCAGATGTCGTGCACCGCCGGTTCGTCGATGAAGAACTGATAATAACTGTCCGTGATGCGACCGAGCACGGCATGGAGATCCGAAAGCGTCCGCAGGCCAAGAAGCTCCTTGCGCACGCAATCATGGCCGATGGCATTGTAGCGCTCCGCGAGCGTGCCGATGATCGCCGTCTTGTCGGGAAAATATTGATAGAGTGAGCCGAAGGCGATTCCCGTCCGTTCGACAATGTCGCTCATTCTGAATGCGTCGCTCCCCTTCTCGGCCATCACCTGGACCGCACAGGCGAGGATGCGCTCGAAGCGCTCCCGGCTGCGCTTCTGACTGGGAACGAGCCGCACGATTCTGGGGCTCTCCGCCGCGCCCTCGTCGACCTCGGACCGATCTGCCTTTCGCCTTGCCACACCGTCTCCAAAGGATCTTGACGCTCTCAATACGAGAGTTTATCGCTTTTTACAAATACGAGATATTCTCGTATTTGTCGCAAGAGAGGATATGACGCGTCATGCAACAGCAACCCATTCTCCTCATCGGCGGGGGCGGCAAGACCGGCGGCCGCGTGAATGCGCGGCTCCAGGCGCGCGGCATCGCCACGCGCCCGGTATCGCGTTCCACGGCGATCGCATTCGATTGGACCCGGCCGGAAACCTGGGATGCTGCCCTTGAGGGCATATCGAAAGCCTATGTGACGTATCAGCCCGATATTGCCGTCGACGGAGCAGTGGAGGCGATCGCCGAATTGGCGCGCCTCGCGGCGGAAAAGAAGCTGGACCATCTCGTTCTGCTTTCCGGCCGCGGCGAGCCAGGCGCGCAGCGTGCCGAGGCGGCGTTGCAGGCTGCGGGCGTGCCCTGGACGATCGTCCGCGCCAGCTGGTTCAACCAGAATTTCTCCGAAGGTTTCCTGGTCGACTGCGTCCTGGCCGGAGAGATTGCGTTACCCGCCGGCGCGGTGCCGGAGCCTTTCATCGACGCGGACGATATCGCCGACGTCGTGACCGCGGCACTCACGGACCGGCGCCACGCGAACAAGCTGTATGAGGTAACCGGACCGCGCGCGCTCACGTTCGCGGAGGCCGTTGCCGAAATCTCCGGCGCGGCAGGCCGGTCCGTCCGCTACACGCAGGTTTCGCCGCGGGATTTCGCGGCCGGCATGCGCCAGGCCAGCGTCCCGGACAATGTCATTACCCTTCTCGACGAACTATTCTCCGTCGTGCTCGACGGCCGCAACAGCCATGTCATGCATGGCGTCGAGGAAGCGCTCGGGCGCCCCGCCCGCGACTTTTCCGATTATGCCCGCGCCACGGCGGCTTCCGGCGCATGGAGGGCCTGACTCATGCGCCAGTTCCTCACAACCGGCTTGCTCTGGTTCTCCGCCATTGGCTGTGGCCTGCTTGCGGGCGTCTATTTCGCTTTCTCGGCATTCATCATGACATCGCTCGCGCGCATTGCGCCCGCGGCGGGCATCGCGGCGATGAATGCGATCAGCGTCGAAATCGTGCGGTCCCTGTTCATGCCCCTCGTCATGGGCACGACGCTGACAGCGGCAATTCTTGCAGGCCTGGCCATCTTCCGCTGGAGCGAACCGGGATCGGTCGCGATATTCGCCGGCGGTCTCCTCTATGTCGTGGGCATGTTCGCCGTCACCGCAGTCTTCAACGTGCCGCTCAACGACACACTCGCGGCGGTCGATCCGTCCAGCGCGAACGGGGCTTCATTCTGGATCCGCTATATCCAGGACTGGACCTTTTGGAATCACGTTCGAACAATCGCCTCGCTTGCGGCTTGCGCGCTTTTCATCGTCGGCATCGCGGCGAAATAGCGCCCGCCACGGCTGATGCGCGACCGGCTTGCCCGGTCGCGCGTCTTATCTAAGTCCAAGGCGATTGAAGTCGTGGATATGGACCACGCCGATCGGCCGGTCCGGCTCGGCATGATCCATCACGAAGAGCGCGGTGATCTTATTGGCGGTCATGATCGCCAGCGCGTCTTCGGCGAAGGTGCCGTCCGGCACCGTCTTGGGGCTGGCCGTCATCATGTCGGCGGCGACGCAGGTCAGGACTTGATCGATGCCGCGACGGAGATCGCCGTCGGTGATGGCGCCAAGCAAATGGCCAGAGGCATCGACGACCCCCGCCAGGCCGAAGCTCTTTTCGGTCATCGTCACCAGCACGTCGCGCATCGGCAGGTCGGCGGCGACGAGCGGCACTGCATGGCCCACATGCATGATCTCGTTGATCGGCAACAGGCGCGAACCGATCGCGCCGCCCGGATGAAGCTGCTCGAGCTGCTCGCGCGAGATGCCGCGCACGCTCATCACCGCGACCGCCAGCGCATCCCCCAAGGCGAGCATGAGCGTGGTCGAGGTAGTCGGCGAGATGTTCAACGGACAGCTCTCGCTGACCTTCGGCAAGGTGATGCAGGCATTCGCGGCCTTCCCGATCGGCGAATGACGCTGCGACGTGATCGCGACGATCGCGCACCCCAGGCGACTGGCATAAGTCTGGATCGGCCGCAGCTCAGGCGTCGCTCCGGAATTTGACAGCATCACGAGCAGGTCATCGGCCAGCAGCATCCCGAGATCGCCATGCGCGGCCTCGCCCGGATGAATGAAGATCGCCGGGGTCCCGGTCGAGGCGAACGTCGCCGCCATCTTGCGCGCGATATGGCCCGATTTGCCCATGCCGCTGACCACGACCCGGCCTCTGCTCGCCAGGATCAGCTCGACGGCGCGGCTGAATTCCTCATCCAGCGACTGGCTGAGCTGCGCAAGCGCGCCGGTCTCGGCGTCGAGGACGTTGCGCCCATGCTCCAGGATCGCGTCGCGTGAAGAGCGATCGGATACCAATTTCAGCGCGACGTCATGATGCACCTGTCAGCCCTCACGGATTCCTTGCCGGCCTCACGGCACAAGCCGCGCACCGGCATCGCTAAGATTGGGGATAGAAGGAGAGCGTTGACGACAGGTTAATCATGTTCCTACCGGCGCCCGAGTGGCCTGCCCTCGCAATTCGCGAAAATGGCGCAACCTCGTCCATTAGATGGAGGAGCATCCGCTGACCGTTCGATCACCCTATCGCATTCTCACCGGCGTGGATAAGCGAGACGGCGGTAGAGCGTGAGCGTCAGCCTCGCCCAATGGACATAGAGCCCGCTCCAATTGGTGCGCCGCGCCAACGCAGAGACGCGGCGACTCCAGGCGCTGATCGACGCGCGGAAACGGTAGATCAATTTTCGCCGTAGTGACGGGCCGACGGATGCCGGCGGCACGCGCTTCAGGAGCGGGAGCTTCGGCGGAAAGACGCGCAGCCGATAGGCGAGGCCTTCGCGGCGGTGGCGCAGGCCCGCTGCCTGCGTGTCCGCGACGAAGGCTGCATCGACCGGCGAAAGCGCGAGCCGGTCTTGCGCGATCGCCGCCGAATGACGTCGACCCGAAATCGGCAAGCTGACATCAAAGCGCCGCCGCATCCGAAGAGACGGCGGCGCCTTGCACGCATCCTTGGAGATGCACTTATGCGAAGGTGACGGCCGCCGAGCGGCGGCTGCGCATCGCGCCGCCGACGAGACCAAAGCCGCCGAGCATCAGCGCCCACGAGGCAGGCTCGGGAACGCCGGCGGCAAACGCCTGAAATTCAGACATGGCATAATATTGATCGCCATTGATTGCCGTGAGACGGAATCCATTCGTGGTAAACGCAGCAAGCGTTCCACTATCCCGCGTGGTGAGACCATAACCGCCCGTGGCGGCGGCCGTAAACACGTTTTGCCACGCCGATCCCGTCCAGTATTCGATCACGTAGTCATCGTTATCATCGGCCTGCAATACGAGTCTATTGAAGGTGAATGAGCCATTAAGGCCGAGTGTTGTTTGGAATGGAGATGCTGTCTTGGTCTCATCCCACCAATATGACCCATTATTCCACTGCTGACTTTCGGGAGCGAAGACCCCATCGATTAGGCTCAAGACGTCGGAAGGGGTAGAGCCGGCATCCCAGCCGGAACCTGCACGCAGAACACCATCGCCGCCCGGAAAGGTAATGGATCCCGTATGGCCAGGTATTAGATTTTGCGCGCTCGCCGCCGATATAATACCACTAGCAAGAGCTAAAGTCGCCAATGTCTGAAGCCTTTTCATACCCTTACCCCTAATGACATTTATAAGGTGTTCCGGCTGGACTCTAGTCTACCTGCCGAACGACTCGATTTAACACATCGTTAACCGTGAAGCGACCTTTGGCTACGATGATCGCCCAGCGGCAATTGCGTTCCGGTGCCAAGGTTCTGAGCTGCTCGTGGTCCACGCGTAGACCATCCCCTGATCTCTAGAGGCAACTAATCATCAGATATTTAGGCCGAATGCCGCGAGGGGTAAGCCTCGACGCGCATGCTCATTCCGCTCAAGTCCGATTATTGTTCAAAGCGTGCTGCACATCCCGAACCAATTTCGGCATCCACAGAGCTTTTTGCGTGTTGCCGATAATATCAGGTCGCATCTCGCGCCAGCTTACCAGCATCAAGGATCGGATCAGCAGGAAAAGATCCAATTGTTCCAGTACATTGTGCGGTAATGGGCGGCGCGATGCGTAGCCGGCCAGAAAATGGTCGCGGATTGCGCCAAAATGCTCGCTTGGCCAGGAACCGTGCCAGGAAACCGCCAAATCGAACACATGCCAGCCAGCCCCACCGCGCCTTGCAGGGGGCTGGCGGCAAAGGTGTTGAAATAGCGGGTTTGTGCGCGAAACCCTTCGATCAGATCGCGTCGGCCAGTGGTCGCGGCCAGCGGCAACCCGCCGCCCATTGGCTTGCCCGTCACGACAATGTCGAGAATCAGTCCGACCGCGTCCTAGCCCCACCATTGGCCGGTGCGGCCATAGCCTGCCTGCACTTCTTCACAAACTGGTCAGATATATTATTGATGATCAATCAACAAACTGCCACACCACCGGATCGCTGCGCTTCCGCGTGGACCGCGTGGTGATCCCGGATATTCGGAGGAGAGGTGAATGGAGTCCGCGCCGCACCCGTTCGCGCCCAAGTTCGAATATGCATTCACGATTTCGCTCTTGCTGACGGGCGCACGTTATCTGGAGCCGACGACAATGGGGGCGACCCGCCTCGCGGTCTATGCGGCCGACGGGTCGCAACGAGCCCGCAGATCCCGACGAATATTATATGCGTGTCAGTCCCAAGTTCGATGTGCCCGCAGGGCCGCACGACTGGCTCGCCAAGCATGTCTTTGCCGGCGTGGCCGAGAAGATTCCGAACGCCAACCGCATCCATTATTTCAAGCTGCTATAGTGGACCGGCGCGCATCGACACCCTGGCGAGCGAGTAGCGAATGACCTATCCCAGCCCTTACATGATGATCGACGGCGAGCGCGTCGCGGGCGACGGCCGTCGCACCCAGGCCGTGGTCAATCCCGCAACCGGCGAGACCCTGGCCGAATTGCCCCTGGCCAATGCCGCCGATCTCGATCGCGCGCTCGATACGGCCAAACGCGGCTTCCGCCGCTGGCGCGATTCCACGCCGCACGAGCGTGCCGCAGTGCTCCAGGGCGCGGCGCGGCTTCTGCTCGAGCGCCAGGACGAAATCGCGCGGATCGCGACGATGGAGGAAGGCAAGACCGTCGCCGAGGCAAAAATCGAAGTCCATATGACCGTCGGTCTGTTCAACTTCTATGCGGGCGAGGTCTTTCGTCTCTATGGACGTACGCTCGTGCGCCCGGCAGGCCAGCGCTCCACCGTGACCAAGGAGCCGGTCGGCCCGGTTGCCGCCTTCGCGCCGTGGAATTTCCCGATCGGCAATCCAGGCCGGAAGTTGGGCGCTCCGATCGCCGCCGGCTGCTCCGTCGTGATGAAGCCGGCCGAGGAAGCCCCCTGCTCCGCTCTCGCGGTGCTGCAATGTTTGCTCGACGCCGGTCTCCCGCCCGAAGTGGCGCAGATCGTGTTCGGCGTGCCCGATGAAGTGTCGCGCCACCTGCTTGGCTCGCCGATCATCCGCAAACTCAGCTTCACCGGATCGACCATCGTCGGCACGCATCTGCTCAAGCTCTGCGCCGAAGATCTGAAGCGCACGACGATGGAGCTGGGCGGCCACGGACCGGTACTCCTGTTCGACGACGCCGATGTCGATCAGGCGATCGAGGTGATGGCGACATCCAAATATCGCAATGCCGGCCAAGTTTGCGTCTCCCCGACGCGCTTCATCGTGCAGGAGGATATATTCGAACGCTTCCGCGACGGCTTCGCGGCGCGCGCGCAGAAGATCGTCGTCGGGGACGGTCTCGATCCGGCGAGCCAGATGGGGCCGATGGCCAATCCGCGGCGACCCGAGGCGATGGACCGCTTGATCGGCGACGCCAAGGCCAGGGGCGCGCGCCTTCATGCTGGCGGTGCGCGGATGGGCAATCGCGGATTCTTCTACGAACCGACAGTCCTGTCGGAAGTGCCGTTCGACGCACAAATCATGAATGTGGAGCCGTTCGGTCCGGTCGCCCTGATCAATCCATTCCGCGACGAGGAGGCGATGATCGAAGAAGCCAATCGCCTGCCTTACGGGCTCGCCGCTTATGCGTGGACGCGCGACGCCAAGCGCCAGCGCCGCATCGCGCGCGAGATCGAGACCGGCATGCTCGGGCTCAATACGACGATGATCGGGGGTGCGGACACACCGTTCGGCGGGGTCAAATGGTCGGGTCACGGGGCTGAAGACGGTCCGGAGGGGATCGAAGCCTGCCTGGTGACCAAGGCTGTACACGAGGGGTAAAGGGCGGGCGGACGATTGGCTGGAAGCGCTCGGTCTGCTCTTAGACGCACGTGCGCGAAACGCAGACGCTGGAGGGCGTGATCCGAAATGCGCGAGGCATCCCTCTACATTTTCAGCTTGCGCTACATTTGCAGCGCGCTACAAGTGTAGCGCAAGAGGTGAGTCATGCTTCCACAACTGCCCCCGCGCGAACGTCAGATCGTCGACCTGCTCTATGAGGAAGGCCCGCGCACCGTGGCCGAGATTTGCAGCGCGCTACCTGACCCGCTGAGCGGCTCTGCCGTCCGCGCCATGCTCAAGCGGCTGGAGGACAAGGGATTCGTGCGCCGCGAGAATAGCGATCGGGGCTATGTCTATTCGCCGACCGTATCCGACAATCAGGCACAGCGGACGGTGCTCAGCCAGATCGTGCGAACCTTTTTCAAGGGATCGCCGGTGAGCGCCGCCAGCGCCTTGCTTGGCATGGCGCAGGACCTCGATACGCGCGAACTGGATGAACTCGAAGCGGCGATCCTCCGCGCACGCCAAGCGAGGGAGGGGGGCAAATGACCGTCACCCTGCTGCTCCTCGCGTTGAAATCGCTGCTCGTCGCCGCGGCAGCGCTCGGCGTGCTCCGCTTGACCCGCGCGCGGTCAGCCGCCGAACGCTCGACCATCGCGCATCTCGGCCTGTTCGCGCTCGTCGCCCTGCCGCTCGGCAGCCTCGCATTGCCAAGGCTGGCGCTGCCCGTTTCCGCGCTGGCAAGCCAGCTTGCGGCCATCGCTCCGTCCACGCAGCCGAAGGTTACACGCCCGATTTCCAGCCGAGCGACGCTATCGGCATCTGCGCTTGCATCGCCGAAGCCTTCTGCCGCGGCTGCGACGACGAATTGGCTGGCCACGCTCGCCGTTGGCGCGGCGCGCTACGCCTTCCTCTCCCCCACGCTGCTCCTACTGGCGCTGACCCTGGTCGCGTTGCTCCGCCTGGCGGGGCTGCGTGCGCGCGCCGAGATATTGGTCGATCCGGTCTGGATTGGAGCGCTGGCCCAGGCGCAACGGCGCATGGGATTCAAAAGCGGCATCTCCCTGCTCAGGAGCGACGAGTTGGAGTCACCGGTGAGCTGGGGCGTTATGCGCCCGGTCATCCTGCTCAACCATGAAGCGGCGGATGCGCCGGAACAGGCCGAAGCGATCATCGCGCACGAGCTCGCGCATGTGGTTCAGCTCGATTGGGTCAAGCTGATCCTGGCGCGGATCGCGACTGCGACGTTCTGGTTCAATCCGTTGGCCTGGATGCTGGCACGCGAGGCGCACCAGCTGCGCGAGGAGGCCGCCGACGACGCCGTGCTCGCCGCTGATATCGCCGGGCCCGATTATGCCCAATTGTTGATCGGCGTCGCGCGCCATCAATGCCGAAGCACGCTGCTCAGCGTGCATGGCGTGGCGCCCTCAAAAAGTTCGCTCGGCCGCCGCGTTCGGCGCGTGCTCGACCAGAACCCGGCGCGCAGGCCATCGGGGCGGTCATGGATCGCAGGCTTCGCGATGGGCATGCTGAGCATGGCGGTGCCGCTCGCAGCGGTTACCCTGGTGCCCGGCCGTACCGTGCTCGCCACCGTCCAGATGGCCGGCGCGACGCCCGGCGCCGCTCCGCACTTCGCCGCGGCCCGCCAGTCGCGATCTCTTCTCGCCGCGAGCGACGCGCCGCATCCGACACCCATTGTCCGCAAGTCGCACGCCGCTTCTGACGCGATTGATCCGGATCCGACGGACACGGCCGATGAGCCCAATGACCGCTTCCCGTTCGTCGTCGCCCCGGGCGTCAGCGTCGAATACGGGCGCGAAATGGCCAAGGCCGGTTTCCCCAATCTCTCGGCCGGCCAATTGGCCCGAGCGCACGCTGTCGATGTCACGCCGGATTATGCCCGCGCAATGCATGCGACCGACATGTCGCTCGACATCCAGGACCTCGTCGAGGCGCGTGCGATAGGGCTCGACCCAGCCTACATCGCGGCGTTGCAGCGGTACGGAATAAACGGCTCGCCCCACGATTATCAGGGCATGCGGGCGGTCGGCGTGACTGCTGATTTCGTCGGTAAGCTCCGGAAGCGCGGAATCACCATCACTTCTCCCCGCGAGCTGACCGAGCTGCGCGCGGTGAATGATGATCCAGATCCCTGAGGCCTGATCGAGCTTCGGTCGACCGAATTTCGTAACGTCCAACACCACACCCGATCACCCGCTTACCGCGGCAGCGATGGCGCGCGCCTGAGCTCCGGCAAAAGCCCCCGTTTACTGGGAGGGTGCACTTGTTTCCTCGGAAATTGACCCGCCGCTGCGCCAGATCACGGAGAGCAAAGATGAAACCCTTCTATCTGTTCCTCGCCGCCTCGCTTTCCCTCATGGCCGCCTCCCCCACATCCGCGCAGGAGAGCCAGCCTTACCCTTCCTCCGCCGACCTCGTCAGCGATTGGGCCAGTGAGTTCGTGCGCAAGGGGATGACCGCCGACGCCATCGAAACCGCCGGGATCAACGTTCGCAATTTCCCGGCCAATGCATGGGCATATGCCGGCCTCGGCGACACCTATCGCGCCAAGGGCGACAAGGTCGCGGCAATCGCCAGCTACAGGACGGCGGTAAAGCTCGACGCCCTCCTGCCCATGTCCGGCCGTGAATAAAAACAAGTTTGAGGAAGTTGGCCTCGTGAAACCGCATTACATGCCCTCCCGTTGGTGGTCCGCCGCTGGCCTTCTCACGCTGAGCACATGCCTTTGCGCACCGACCGCAGCAATGGCCGGCGCGGCTGTTCCCGCCGCCGCGGCGGACGAAGGCAATGTCTTCACTCCCGACTATTTCGCACGCTTCGCCCCGCGAACCGCCTACGACATGCTGGCACAGGTGCCCG
>Ga0207657_10000265_pt1 | contig 55647 bp, 60 predicted proteins | sample KBSC33metaG_FD_184316 | JGI IMG/M metagenome (GOLD analysis project Ga0207657, IMG submission 184316) | Corn rhizosphere microbial communities from Kellogg Biological Station, Michigan, USA - KBS C3-3 metaG (SPAdes) (version 2) | ecosystem: Host-associated > Plants > Roots > Rhizosphere > Soil ... | reverse complement strand
TACCACATGTCATCCCAGCGCAGGCTGGGATCTCCTTTCATAATAAGTACATAATGGTTCTACTTGGGTTGTGTGGCGTGACGAGGACTGTTTTGTTTCTGGATCCTCGCATGCGCAAGGATGACAGAGGGATGACGGAGGCTAGTCGCCGGCGGGCTTGAGGACGATGTGACGGTCGCGGCCCTCGCCGACCGAGTCGCTGCTCAGACCGTATTCGGCGGCCAGCTTGTGAATGACGCGACGGTCGGCGGCGTTCATCGGCTCGAGATCCATCGGCTCACCACTGTCTCGAACCTTTTTAACCCAATCTCCGGCCTTGTCGCGCAGGCGGTCGGCGCGCTGCTTTTTATACTCCGCGATGTCGACGTTCACCCGGGTGTGGACGAAGTTATTATTCTTCAGGGCAGTGCTGGTGAGATACTGCAAGGAGCGCATGTTTTCGCCGCGTTGGCCAATCAGGAAACCGTTCAGATGGGTGCTGGGCACGTTGAGCTGGATGACCTCGTCGTCGCTGGTCGCATAAACGTCGGTGTTGAGTCCGAAAAATGACAGCAAGTCCTCAATGTATTTCTTGGCATAGCGAATGGCGTCTTCCATCGACTCGTTCATACAAACCTCCGGTTTGCAGGAAGCAGGAAAGAGAAACTAGAAAGTAGCGTTGTTGCACTCGCTGCGTAGCGGCGGCTGGTTTCTTTTCGACTCATTTTCGTTTCCGTTTCTTGGCTTTCTTGGCCTTGGGAGAAGTGTTCCGTTTCGGCTGGGCCACAACCTCAGCTTCAGGGATGGCAGCCACGTCCCGCCGGGGTTTTTTACCGTCAGCCAGGGTTTCCATCTCATCCTCGTCCTTGCCGAGGACGCGAGCTTGCTGCGCGAAGGCCACCAGGCCACTGGTAAACCAATAGAGACTGAGGGCAGCCGGCAGGCTGATGGTAAACAGTAGGATGAAGCCGGGGATCATGTAGCGCGTACTGCGGCCAACAGCGGCGTTCACTTCGGATTGGTCGGCTTGCTGGCCGGAACCAGCGTCTTTGAGGATAGCTCGCAGACCGCGCTGGTCTTTTTGGTCGGGCATCAGTTGCTTGGCTTGGTAATACTGGGCAACGGCACTGCCAATTACCAGTAACAGCGCCGGGAAGTACAGCCCATGCCCCTGCTGGATAGCCGCCCGGCCAAGGTCAATCACCCCAAATAGCGTGTTATCAAAACGGTGGATATCGTGCGCCAGGGTTTGCATCCAGCTGAGGTGCTGCAGGCTGGGGTACGCAAAGCTGACAAGGTTATGGGGATTATGAATAATCCGGTTGAGGCCGCTATACAAACCGATCAGCACCACAAATTGAATAATCAGGATTGGGAATGTTGCTAAGGGGTTAATCCCCCGCTCCTTGTAGAGCTCCATCAACATCAGTTGCTCTTTGCGGCGGTCGCCCTTAGTGGCTTGTTTGATGCGTTTCAGCTCGGGCTGCAGGACGCGCATAGCTTTGGCCTGGTGGAGCTGGCGCTTGACGAGCGGCCACAGCAACAGCCGAATAATGACCGTGAAAATGATCAGGCTAAGGCCAAAGTTATGGCCAGGCAGCAGTGCATAAATCAGCACCAACAGATTGAACAGCGGCTGGACTATGAGGTGTGTAAACATGTGCGTTATATAACTTCCCGGAACTTTACTGGTTTAACTATACCACGTCTGACCGGTGTTCAGGCGCTGGGCGCGCCATTTCACATTGGACATTTCTCATTTAGCAAATTATTTGCCGATTTTCATTTGCTATTGCGGCTCAAATGCAAAGCGACACCTGGCGAATAAATGGCGAATCGGTAATGCCAAATGAAAAATTAGCGAGCCCTGGCCTGCGCCAGCAATTTTTCAATGTTCACTGCGAGCTGCGTGGCGTCCATGGTGGCGACAGCTTCACCGAACACCGTGAACACCAGATCGCTACCGGCTGCCGGCTGGGGTTCAGCCTGGCGAACAATTTCATAAATTCGGCGCCGAATACGATTGCGGACAACTGCCGATTTGCTGACCTTTTTGCTGACTACTACCGCAACCCTGTACGGGCGATTGGCGTCACGCTGAGCGAATTTAAGGCTGACTAGTGGGCCGCGGACGCTTTGACCACGCTGATAGACAGCCTTAAGGCTGCCGTAGCCATGAAACCTGTTTTTCTGACCTAGCATACTGACAGTTTATCTCCTTTTATAAAGTCGAAAAACGGATTTCGCATTGCGCATTTCTCATTTAACAAATTATTTGCCAATTTCCATTTGCCACTGCCGCTCAAATGTAAAATGACACCTGGTAAATAAATGGTAAATCGGTAAACGACAAATGAAAAATACTGCCTGCCTAGGCTGACAGCTTGGCGCGACCCTTGTTGCGGCGACGCTTAAGGACGTTGCGGCCGGCCTTGTTGGCCATGCGCTTTAAGAAGCCGTGTTCGCGTGCTCGCGAACGTTTTTTGGGTTGGTGGGTTCGTTTGGGCATAGTATTCCTCGTCGTGTTTGCTAGATTATCTTCCTGCTAACTATATCTGTTATACCCCTGTTTGTCAAAAGGTTGCGGGCGCGACGTCTGGCACTGGTAGTATATGGCTCATTCCATGTGATTTTGACAATGTTTACTCACTGATCTGGGCCAGTTATCCACCACTGCTTTGTCATTGTCCACAGTTTTATAGATCAGCTCGTGGCCTGTGCACAAAAGTAACTCTGGTCAGCCTCTTTGAGCCCGCTGATTACTAAAACCCCTGCTTTGGGTGTGGAAAACTACCCGGCAGTCAGGTATATTGAAGGGTACGTTATGGGAGTCTCGATGCAGCAGGATAATTTGTGGCAGGCCGTTCTGGGGGAAATAGAACTGTCTGTTTCGCGCGGCAACTTTGTCACTTGGTTCAAAAACACCTGCCTGCTCAAACAAGATGGTGCCACCGTCGTCGTTGGCGTGCCCAATATCTTCATCAAGCAGCAACTGGAACGCAAATACACTGATCTCATTAGCCAGACGCTGCAAAAAAACGGCATCACGGCCGACACTATTGAATACAAGATCTCGTCAGCAGCTTCGACCGCAGGCCGGCCCACCGAAGACGTATCGATGCTCGACGAAGCTTCATCGGTGCCAAGCGGCGAACAACTACCGCAGGCCGGCAGCAAGCCCTCGGCCCGACAAGCCACCAACAGCCTGTCGCACACCTATCGCCAAGGGCTAAATGAGCGCTATACATTTGAAACATTTATCGTTGGCGCCGGCAATGAGCTGGCTTTTGCCGCTTGCCAGGCCGTCGCTCAGCAGCCCGGCACCAAATACAACCCCCTCTTTTTGTACGGCGGCGTTGGAATTGGCAAGACTCATCTGATCCAGGCCGTCGGCAATACGATTGGTGCCCGCGAAGCCAATGCCAAGATTTTATATATTTCGACTGAGCAGTTCGTGCAGGAGTTCGTGGACGCGCTGCGCTTCCGCAAGACTGCCGAGTTTGCCAGCCACTACCGCACCGCCGATGTTTTAATTATCGACGACGTCCAGTTTATCGCCGGCAAGGAGAAGATGCAGGAAGAGTTCTTCCACACCTTCAATGCCCTGCACCAGGCCAATAAACAGATCATTATCAGCTCCGATAAGCCGCCCAAGGATATCGCCACCCTTGAGGACCGTCTGCGTTCGCGCTTTGCCGGCGGTATGAGCATCGACATGCAAATCCCAGACTTCGAAACTCGTTGCGCGATTGTTCAAACCAAAGCCCAAAATCACGAAACCGAGCTGCCGCAAGACGTTGTCGAGTATTTGGCCACCAACATTCAGACCAATATTCGTGAGCTGGAGGGTGCCCTCAACCAACTATTGGCCTTTTGTGAGATGCGCGGTCTGGAGCCGAGCCTTTCAATCGCTTCCAGTCTGCTCAGTGTCAGCAAAACCCGACCGAAGCACCTGAGCGCCAAGCAAATTATCGAGCGCACCGCCCGCCACTTCCAGGTGCCAATGGAGGATATCCTCGGTCCGAAGCGCGACAAAGACATCGTTGTACCGCGCCAGATTGCTATGTATATGCTGCGTAGCGAGCTGCACCTCAGCTTCCCGAAAATTGCCCGTGAACTCGGCCGCAAAGACCATACCACCGCTATTCACTCGGTTGACAAGATAGAAAAGGAGTCGCGCGTCGACGCTTCTATGCGAATGGCGATCTCGGAAATCAAGGAGCATCTATATGCATAAATTAGAAATTAGCAGGCAGGAGTTAGTAACTAGCCGGTGCGCCCATGAGCTACTTCCTAATTTCTATTTCCTGGTCACCAGCTGTGTATTAGCTGTGTGCGCTGTGTGGCATAGGCTGGGGAGAAGTTTGGGGTTGTGCACACGGCTTGTGCGCTGCGTCACAGGCCCTGTGAACAAACCGGGTCTTTTATCCCCTTTGTTACCCATTGCTTTCCCTATGGTTTTCCACCCCAAAAAGCCGACTTCTCTATCTGTTACCGCCTTAGTTTTACCCACCTTCCACACCACCAATAAGAGTGACGACAATTTATTTAAACGTATTTTAGTTATATAAACAGGAGCTGTTCATGAAACTGCAAGTTACCCAGGAAAACCTCAACCGCGCTCTTAACTCAGTTGCTCGCGTTGCCAATAGTCGCGGTACGCTGCCGATCCTTGCCAACGTACTTATTAAGACGAGTAATAACCGCCTCAGTCTTTCAGCGACAAATCTAGATATCGCCATCACGCATTACATCGGTGCAAAAGTTGGTCAAGAAGGTTCTATCACCGTCCCTGCCCGGCTGATGCAGGACTTTGTCAGTAGCCTGCCAGAGGGAGTAATTGAACTCGATCTACAAGAAACCAAACTACACGTCACAACCGATCAATATCAGTCAGTCGTAAACGGTATAGTGGCCGACGACTTCCCTGTTATGCCGGCCATTAGCGGGGGCAATCACTGGAAAGTGTCGGCCGCCAGCTTTAAAAAAGCTTTGCAGCAAGTGGTGTTTGCCGCCTCGAATGACGAAACCCGACCGGTTTTAACGGGTGTTTTACTCCACACCGTTGATGGCGAACTGCGTATGGCGGCTACCGACAGCTATCGTTTAGCGGAGAAAAGGCTCGGCGCCAATAAACAGGAATCGCGTTTGCTTATTCCGGCTTCAGCGTTGCACGATCTGTTGCGGGTGCTGGGTGATGGCGATGGTGACATTCAAGTCACGCATGATGAACAGCAAATCTTGTTCCAAGTTAATGACGTCGAACTGGTAACTCGGCTACTCGAGGGTAAATACCCCGATTACCAAAAGCTCATTCCTGACAGCTTTGCCACCGAAGCCGTGCTGAAACGAGCCGATCTCGTGAACGTCACCAAGGTTTCCAGCCTGTTCGCCCGCGAAAGTGCCGGCAGCGTTACGATCGAAGTTGAAGAAAAAAGCCAGCAACTGAGCATTCGCTCGGTAGCCTCGCAGCTCGGCGAAAACACCGCCAGCGCGGCAGCTAAAGTGACCGGCACCGGCAGCATTACTCTAAACTCACGCTATCTGCTGGATGCTCTGAACGCGCTATCGGGCGAAGAAGTAGCCTTTGGGTTTAATGGCAAGCTCGAGCCCACACGTTTGCTCGACCCCGCCAACCCGGATTATATTCATATAATAATGCCCCTCAAATCTTAATTTTTGCTTAAGTAATTAGTAAGTAGGAAGTAGAAATTAGTATACTTGCTGCAATGGCCGAGGCTAGAATAATGTCTTTTACGAAATTGGTGGCGTGGCAAAAAAGCCACAAGCTAGCGTTAATGGTCCTGGCGGCGTGCGAGACTATGCCAAAATACGACACAGTAAGGAGTCAACTCGAACGGGCTGTCGTGTCGGTCACCTCTAATATTGCCGAGGGGTTTGGCCGCCAGACCATTAATGACAAGAAGCACTTCTATGTAATTGCCCGCGGATCAGCCTTCGAGGTGCAAAATCAACTATTAATAGCCGAGGGCACGGGTAAAATATCTAATAAGCAGTTCCAAATCTTGGCCGCTCAGTCTCTCGATTCGATACGGCTAATCCACGGACTTATACGTTCTCTCGAAAGGCGTCGCCATGCTACTTCCTAATTTCTACTTCCTGGCTACTGAGCGATGATCACAGACCTACACCTCCAACACTTTCGGTCCTACAACGATTCTTCGTTTGAATTTAGCCCGGGCGTCAATATTGTCGTCGGACCAAACGCCAGCGGTAAAACCAACCTTCTGGAGGCTATTTTAGTGTTGGCGCACAGTCATTCGTATCGGGCCAAGGACAGTGAACTGGTGCAGTTTGAGCAGCCCTGGGCCCGCCTCGATGCCCATCTGGACAACGGCAGCCAACGGACACTTAAACTAACGCTTGAGCCAGTAGCCAGCAAGCTCTACGAGCTGGAAGGTAAACCCTACAAGCGCCTGAGCTTGGCGCACACGCTGCCTGTTGTCCTGTTCGAGCCAAACCACCTACAACTCCTGGCTGGCGGTCCGGAACGGCGGAGAGACTACCTAGACGACTTACTAGAACAAACCATGATCGGCTATGGCGGCCTGCGACGACAATATCGGCGCGCACTGGCTCAGCGCAACGCCCTACTCAAACAGAATCGCCAAACCAGCTCGCAACAGATTTTCCCCTGGAATCTGCGCCTTAGCCAGTTGGCCGGCCAGATCGTACGGGCCCGCAGCACTTTGACCGAGCAGATTAATAGAGAGACCGGGCGATTATACACAGAGCTGTCGCACACCAAGACCAAAGTCAAACTGGCATACCAAACGACATGGCCGGTCGAAGCCTACGAGACCAGCCTGCTGAAGAAACTGGAGCACAACTTAGAACTGGACAGCCAACGTGGTTTTACGGGGAGCGGACCGCACCGTGAAGACCTCGCTATTTTGTTTGATGGCCGCCCGGCCCAGGAGACTGCTTCGCGCGGCGAAACGCGCACCGCTATTCTGGCTCTCAAAATCATCGAGCTCCAAATTATACAGGCCGCCCGCGAGATCACTCCCCTGCTTCTCCTCGACGACGTCTTCAGCGAGCTCGACGGCAAGCGCCGCCACGCTCTCACCGACTACCTGGCTCCGTATCAAACTTTCATCACCACCACCGAAGCCGACATCGTCGTCCAACACTTCACCGAAACCACCCACATCATTCCCCTGAGCTAATCGCTTGGAGCGAAGACAGGACCCACAAAGAAATTAAATTTGCTTGGGTCAGAATTATATTGGACAAGTCGACTGCGTGCAGATTCCTGACAATTTTCAACAGATGCAGGACTATACGGCAGAAGTATTATCGTAGGGCGCACTAAATTAATATAGCTTGTAACGCATTGGTCCAAGCTTTTAGGGAAGGCCACACTAAGGACTCCAAGCGAGCTATCATACGTCTGTGAACCCAAAGCGACTCGATATAGTTGGGTCGCATCGTTAGCACCGTCTAAATCTACGGTTTTCGCCGAAAAATATATGTAGGATCCAGCATCATCTGGGTAAACTCCATCAATAGCGCCTTGGCCAGGAGTTACGCCCACTTTCAGTAATTGTTTCGAGGTCGTATCAAAGGACCAAAGGCTACCATCTTGGCTATAGAAGAAGGAGTGATTATTTTTACCCCGACTCCATGCAAATGCCCCTGCAGTTGCGGAGATGGAATAAACTTGATGAAATTGCTGGTCAAGAAATAGATAGCCGTCATCATCGACTAAGCTGAGAAACTGTCCGTCGTCAGAAAAAGCAATAGCGGAGGCTTCATGATCAGTGCGAACAACTTCCCCGCCCCTCAAAATGGTGACTTCCCCCGCTCCGTCAGGATTATTGTTGGCCGATCCTTCAACGATAGCCAACTCGTCGTTCGGCCCTGCAGCTAAGGAAAGTATGGTTTTTGCTGAGGTATAAGCTACGATATAGCCGCCGCCTGAAGAATGATATAGTCGCCGACCTTGCCCAACATATATCTGTCCTTCGGGGGAAAGAGCATATGTTATTGCGCTGCTGTGATTTATATCGTTGGGGAGAGTAATAGCGCTAGCTGACCCATTCTTGATGAGATAGAGGTTATTTGAGGTATCGCGAGCTATGCCCAGTGACGAACTTACCCACTTTAGGCCATAGAGGGCCGTACTCGGTAAGAGGGGTGATGAGCCGCCATCATTCCCTAAGCGTGTTAGCTCTCCTGAGGCATCGGTATAGAATAATTGCGAATTGTCAGTTGCCACATTGGCAACCGTACCACCATAAACGGGCTCGACTGCGCGTGCTTGCGGGAGAGACAGGTGGACCACCAGTCGCTGACGAGCCTTAACAACAATACGTTGAGTAACCACGCTTGGTTTATTGAAAGCCGAAACTTCATAAGTACCCGGGTTGACCTTAGCCGTTATCTGATGTTGGGCCTGTCGAGTGCCGTCTGCATCTTTGTGCTCGTTGACAATCCTGGTGATTGAAATGTAGTTCTGGGCATCGTCGGCGATTACTGTGACTTTAGCTTGCGTGAGGATATGGTAGAGCCAGCTTGCTATGAAGACGATCAGGCAAAGACTGAGAACTATCCCCAGAAGTTTTTTCAATCGAGGTGAGGACTCAAGCATTATAGGTTCTCCTTATTTCCATTTCGGCCATCCCGAAGGCAGGCTACCCAATTCCTGAGCACCTGCTTGTTTTGTTCCTGAAGGCGCCCCCAGCTTTACAAGCAGCTGATTAAAATTGTCACCGAAAGCAGTGTAATAGGCAGTGCTGTCATGACCCGCCCATACATCGTGCGCCATCGCGTCACCGATGCGGCTACCATCGGCCCAGCCGGTTTCAACGCTATTATTCCCCGACAACATAGTGCATATAACTGTGTCGCTCGTGACCTTGTCGCCAATCTGGACCTTGGGTGCGCAGCCCTCGGCGAAATACACGTATTTATCATGAGCGGGTCCTGCATCGGGGTCAAGCTTATAGACGATAAATGTCGGCGTTGAGCCAATACCCGTCCAGCCGCTATTAGTTACGTTTACGACTTTACCGTTACCGATAGCGTATACGGGGCCACTTCCTTCATAGTCGACGCCCTGATCAATGCGGTCGGGGCTAAGATTTTTGATATCACGTAACGGATTTTTGTAACCATTAACACTGCTTGCCGAGTTGTCTCCGCATGTAGCCGCGTCTCCTCCTGCACCCCCACCCCCACCGTAATTTTTTAAAATATCATGCGCATAGCCAGTACGAGCCGATACAGTTCCAGATTCATCGGCCGGCCGCTCAAAACCATGATATTTACCCCCAACCTTATCGTTGCCCTGGAACGCCAGGACTGCCTCCTGGTAGGTAGATGTGGATTTAACATCGTCTCCGGCCGCTTTTTCGGGCCCTTGAAGCTCCTTGAGCACAATTTCTAGCTGGGTTGGTAGCTCACCAATCGGGCCGTTCACGTGAAGACTGGCGGCGAGAGTAAGTGCAGTTGATGGAGGTGTAAACTGTACGATACCCCAACCCTCTCCAATTGGGGTGCTGCTTTCTCCGCCGCCTTGGACTTTGTGTGGGTCGACTCCCGACTCATACATCATATTGCCGACAATACCGGCTGCCTGGTTGGGAGTGTAGCCGTTTGTGACGAAGAAATTGAAAGCCATCTGAGCCCTGTTGTTGCCAGATAAGGCGGCACTACCAGAACCGCCTGACGCGCAGCATGATGTGGCTGCTGGCTGGGCAACACCGATAGTTTCAGCCACTAAATTTGCTAATGCGCTGCTGCCACTGGGCGTCGGATGCACTCCCAGACCGTCGCTATTATCAGTATAGTGGCTGGGGTCTGTTTCGCTCTTTGATGGATTTCGTGGATCTCCGCTGGCATCGACGGCATTAAACCAGGGAATAACTTTGTAAGGGTATTTGTATGAAGCTTGGCCATAGATAGCTTTATTAGCGGGTCCGATAACGGTGCTGTTATAGTTGTCGGAACGGCCCACAGAGATAGTATCGATCCAATATACGGCTGCCTTGGGGCTAGCGGCATGAATCATATCCATAGCTTTATCAATATTTCTGTCGGTGCTATCTCCATTTGTGCCTAGGGCAACGACAATCGTTGAGGCACTCGCTAGTTTATCCTTGTCGGCGGTAATTGCATCGAAACCGGATAGTTTATTGCCGTCAGTACCCATACTTGTCAGGCTGCGGCTGGAAGAAGCGTCGATAGTTACCGGCGTTCCCTTCGCCTGGAGCGCTTTTTGGTAGGCATCGCTGGAGCGGACCGTTATGGAGTCGCCGAGAATAAATACGCCGCCTCCACCAGTGTTTGAAGCGGTTGAGCCGGTAGCTGACTGCACGGCTTTATCGTCATCGGCCTGACTTACGCCCAAAACATCAACATGGACATGGGTTGGAAAGTCTGCGAATGAAGAAAAGGTCTTGCCGCTGATCTGTTTGGTGCCGAACGGATTATTTCCCATGCCGAAACGGGCTCCACTCGGCAAAACTTCCGCAACTGAGTTAATGATCGTCATTGCCGTTGCGTCCGAACCGTTTGTGCCACCACCGTCGAGGAAATCAATGTCAACGGCATCTCCTTTGCCGTGCGGATTCGTGGGCGCAGTATGGGATGATCCGTCGGTTAGGGCGCTCAGTTGCACCTTGTGGTTCTGAGCCAGGTGCAGAATTGCCACCAGTACAATCGGCTCCACATCTACCTCTCGCCCGTCATCGGTTTGGGATTTCTGACCATTCGAGATCCGGGTGAACTGAGTAGCTGTCGGGCCGCTCAAGCCACCATCATAAGTAATACTTTTGTTGTCGAGTACTTGCTGGGCTAGTGACTTAATGTCTCCGCCGATACTGGCACTGCCACCCGTGGCATTAGAGCACTGGGACGCAACCCAGTTAGGGTATTCGCTAACTGCCTGCAACTGATCATTATTCATGGGGTCGGCAAAAACAGTCGGGAACGAAGACGCGAGCGCCAAGAAGCAGCCGAGAAACACAAAAAAACAGCTTAAGAAAGTCGTTGTCACTCGCCTTCTCACTGAGTAGTTCCTGCTGACTGAGAAGAAGGCAATGAGCCGCTAAGTACACTTTGCTCGTCCTGGGTGAGCAAACTGGTGTCAAAAAGGCCGCCTGCATTGCCAACGGTTTGCTTTAAGAGCAAGCATGGATTAGTCGTTGAGTGGTCGGGCATACCGGTGTTTGGATTGGGATTGTGGGCTGCGTTGTCGTTCCAGCTCGCAGCGGCGTAATCAGCATCGTTCTGATAGGCGTGAGCCGCATTGTCTGAGCAATGGTTATTCCAGTAAGTTTGACCATCAGCCGGGATTTGATCAGCCGGGAACGCCTTGGTGCCAATGTTAAAGGGATCGGCTGCGGCAGTGCTACTGGTGCCGGCAAAGGCTTTTTGACCAGGGAAAATGCTCGCCAACCCATGAGATAAGGCGCTGAACGGGCTGCTTATGAGGCTGGCAAAACCGTTTTCGGTCGAGACCTGAACGTTGGACGGCATCGCCAGGGCGAGCCGCGATATTAAGGAATACTGACTATTGGTGCTAAACATGCGGGCGAACAGCGATTGGCTGTTGAATCGTTGCCGGGATTCGGCTACCTGCTGATTAACGATATTAAGATAGGCAGATTGGGAGACGGTTTGGCAGCCAATCTGGTCACAGGAGTCATTGCCCGCCACATTAGCGCCGGCAGCCATCATGTCAAAGGTGCGGCCTCCGCTCATATTTGAGCCAAAAGGATTTGGTATGAGCTGATCAGTCAAAAATTTAAAGAAAGGCTGCACGGATTTAGACACGAAGCTTGTCAGATCATTTACGCCCGGGACGGCCCCGATAATAGTCCCGAAGATGTTGCCGACAAAACTAAAGATGCCACCAAACACCGAGTGCCAGGCGCTGGCGATGTCGCTGATAAAACTCAAAGGGGGCGCGCTAAGCAAACTTGTCACGCTATTGGCTGCGGCGCTACCGCCACCGAGCTTTTCTTCGGGGCACACGATACCACTCGGTGGTTTTTTGTCGGCACACCGGTAATCGCCAGAACTGGCGTTGGTGTTATCGGTTGATGCTGCGTATGCGCCCGGCACAAAGCTATCAAGCATCGCGGTCTTCGAAGAGTTTTGGCCGTCATTGATAACGGCATTATACAGAGGCGTGCTTTCGGCGCTGGCCGTGCCTCCAACTTCCGGGTCAGTGCTTGCCCCGTGGTTGCCCGGCCCAAGCGAATCGACTGCCGATCCAACCTCGGTTGCGTTAACTTTACCGGTGTGAACTTCGTCGGCGTATGATCTGTACAGCATATAGGTGCTTACCGCAGCCGAGGCATTTGTAAGATAGGCCAGCTTTTTGATATTTGGCCCCGAGCTCTTTAAGCTCACTATAATGTTGGAAGCTTGGTTTACCCAGCCAACAATAGTCGCCTTGTCGGCTACTTGTCCCGACAGCTCGCCCAAGCCTATCTTGCCCAATACTTTTTCAAGTACAAATTTCTGATAACCCTTTTCGGACACATTCTTGTAGTCATCCAACATTTTATTGATGCTTGCGTCGTCCGTGAGGCCATAGCTTGCAGCCAGCTGCGTAAGGGTCGTCCGCATTGCGGTATCGGTTTTGGCATTTTCGGGTGCGCCCGCCGTCTCCTCACTAGTGCCAGGATCAGCTGAGGTTGGCTGAGTGTCTTCGGCGTGGCAGCTTGGATCAAGCAGACATTCCATCACGATACCCATACTTTCTGTTCGAGGAATAATCACCCTTTGGGTAAGCAGTATCTTAGCGGCGTTCTTTTTGGCGTCTGCTTTGTCGGCCAGCTGGTCTCGTTGTCCGCAGAAGAGGATACAGCGTTTAATGCCGTATTTCTCTTCCAGGAGGCGACCAACCTTAAAGCGGTACATCACCTGTTTCCATTTGGTGGTATCCTGCATGGCAGTACTGACCACCTCTTTTGCGGCAGCTCGGGCATTGGTGCGGTTGCTGAATTGCTGAAATATATCACCGGTATCGCCGGGCCCTACAAACTTAGTAATTTCGTCACCGGCTTTACTGGTGGCGCCCGGGATCTTCATATAGTAACGAGTCACTGAGCCGTGCTTTACGGCCCGGAACTCAATGCCATAATTGTTTGCAAGTTTGCTTTCAAGTCGTGCATTTTGCCACCCGGTGAACAGGGCATCGACCGGGTTTCCAGTGTTGCTAAAAGCGGGGTTACAGCTTTTATCGATGGTGCGGCCGCTACATTTGGAAATTGCCGGCAGAACTGATCGCTTAATATAACTGCTCAACAGATTTTCGGTTTCTGTGCCGACAGCGTTTTCGCTGGTTGCAAAAAAACGGTTCTGTAAATTGTTGACCGTGTGTTCAAGCTTGAGGGGCACGAGGATAAAAAATATCACCACGAATAGACCGACAAGTCCCGTAGCGACCCCACCCCCGAACAGTAAAGCTCTACGATTTGTGCCAGCAGCCCGCAGTACAGCGCCTATATTACCTCTTTGAGCCCGATCGTGTGGGTTGAAGGCAAAGTTGTCTCCCGCTTGCTTTTCTGCCCCAGCTAAATTATTAGCGAGTCCGCTCGTGCTTGAAGCTGAGCCTCCGCCGCCAGCGCCAGTCGTGCTTGCGCCAGAGTCTCCTGATAACAAGTTAGCTTTTGAGTCGGCTTTATCGCCATCCATACGGAAGGAGGCAATTCTTTCGCCCGTGTTTGTGCTGCCGCCTCGCTCACGAGCACGCAAATCGGGGCGGATGTCGGCGCGATCTTCTTCGGGCAGACTAGTCTGGGGTTCTTCTGATTCCATATTTGTTAGCTCTGGGTCACAACTCCGGTAGTTCTAATGCTTTTATTATACGCCACCAGAGAGATAATGCAGATAGTCTGAGTGAGCGCTAGACGGTGCCGGCGCTGCCGGGGTAGAGGCGGTTGCTAAGGTCGATTGTGCCCTGTGGTTGGCTAAATTCACCAGCTTGTTCGGCGGCGTTGATCTGCTGGACTTGGGCCGGATTGGTCGTGATCAGACCGGTTTCGGTCGGGCTGGCAACCACCTGAATGTGGACGTGATTTTGGCCGGCAAAGAATAGACCCTGCCCTACCGGGAACTGGCTGAGGCGTTTTTTCTCTTCGCTGGTCAGCTTGAAAACATCACTCAGTACATCAACGGCGCTCGGCGACTGCTTGAGCAGGAACTGCATAGAAGCGTTGGCAACGATGGCTCGCCCCATGCGCGAGCCCATAAAATCTTCGACGTCCTGGGTGATAGTGGTAATGCCGAGATTATATTTACGGGCACGCTTGGCGAGGCTGAACAGGAAGTTGGCCGAATCCTCGTACTTCATCAACTGCCAGGCTTCGTCGACTATCAGAATGCGGCGTTTCTGGTCGGTCTTGGTCTTATTCCAGATGTAATTCAGGACAATATACATGGCGACCGGTCGCAATTCGTCTTCCAGGTCGCGCAAATTAAAGACCACCAACGGGTTGTTGATGTCGATGTTGCTTTGCTGGCTGAAGATGCCGGCGAAGGTACCGGTGGTGTATTTGCGCAGGCGTTGCGCCAACTGCGGGCCGGTGCCGCCCATGTGCAGCAAAGTGTCGTAGAGGTCGGTGATGGCCGGTGGCGTGCCGGTGTGTGTCAGCGGATCGTTGGTAATACCGGCCTTGGCGTAGGTGCCAATCAGGGCGGCGTCGAGATCAGCTTCTTCGCTCGGCGCCAGGGCTGGCATCATGGCCGCGTTGCCGCCGACCATCTGCGTTTGGGCACCGCCCATCATCAGGCGCAGCAAACCGTGCAAGGTTATCAGGTTGGAGCGCAGCGCATTGTCGGCCTCTTCGCTGTCGACGACTTTCGGCAGGTCAAACGGATTAATGCGCGTCGCCGAGTTGAGGCTCAGGCGCACGTAGGCGCCACCAACGGCTTCACACATGCGCTGATACTCATTTTCCGGATCGATGATGAAGATCTCGGTGCCAAACATCATGCTGCGCAAAGCTTCTAGTTTCACGGTGAAACTCTTACCGGCGCCGGACTTAGCAAAGACCACTGAGTTGCCATTTTCCAGAGAGAAACGGTCAAAAATAACTAGGCCGGAGTTGTGCATATTGATGCCGTACAAAATGCCGTTATCCTGGCTAAGGTCGGCGCTGGTGAATGGGAAACTGGTGCTGAGGGCGCCGGTGCTCATATTGCGGCGAATTTGCAGCTGATCAATCATTTGCGGCGCTGTACTGTTCAGCCCCTGCTCCTGCTGGCTGGTCGCCGGCTTGCTGTAAACCAGCTGTTGACCAAGCATTGATTCGACTTTATGGCTGACGAACTCCAGCTCTTCCATCGAGCTGCCGTAGAGTGTGAAGTAGAGGCCGAAACGGAAGAAGCGCTCTTCGCCGACCTGAAGCTTGTCGCGCATTTCCTCGGCGTCAAGGATGGCAGCTTGCTTGCCCGGGTCGCGCACACGGCCTTTTTCGCTATCGATTTGGATACCGGCTTCGAGCTGCGTCACCTTTTTCTTCAAATTCTCCAGCACCACCTGGCTCTCGACCGGGTAGATATACATACTTAAATCGATCACCTCATCGAGGTTGACCATACTGCTCAACCAGCCGGTGTACAGCTGGCGTGGATAGCCATACACGTAGTAGGTGCGGGCGTAACGGGTGCCGAGCTGGAAATGGGTGCTTTGAAATTCCAGCGAGCTGGGAGCGATAAAATCGCGGAGCGCCGTGATACCTTTTTGGAAGGCGGCCTGAACTTCTTGTTCTTCACGGGCGCGCTGCTGCTGAGCAATCATGACCGGGTCTAAGGCCGGCTGTTTTTTCTTACCAAACGCCATTACAGACAGCCTCCGGCTTTAGCAACTCGGAAGTAGCAACTAGGAAGTAGCGTTTTGGTGTTTGCTGCGGAGCAGCGGCTATTTCCTATTTCCTGATTCCTATTTCCTAATTTCATTGTAGCTCCCGTTGCAGGTGTTGTTGCGGCGCGCTGCCCTGTCCTTTGGTAATAATATCGGCCGATAAATCATTAAAATTCTTGAGCTGCTGGCGAGTGGCCGTGTCGGGATTGTAGGTGTCGTAATAGAGCTCAATCAATTCTTGGGTGTCGAGCGGCAAACCCTGAATACCGGCCTGCAGCAAGCCCGACAGCACTGCTTGGACACGATTGCGCAGCTCAGTTTTGGCGTTCTCCAGCTCGGGTTCGTTGATCACGACATGCTGCTCTTTTTTATCAAATAGGCTGCCAAGCCCGGTCAGAAAGTTCTTGCTCTGCGTGATTGCTTTCTGGGCGTCGATCACCGGGAAAAATGGAATAACGACGTAGAATTTCTTGTCCATAATGTTGGTTTGTTGGCTCAGGGCGTCAATATAACCAATATAATCTTCCATCAGTAGGGCTAGCAACATGTTGTCGTGCTCGGTGCGAATTTTATCAAGCTTCTCGATGTAGGGCTGTAGATCGACTTTTTGCGAGCGAATGAAGATCTGGATCGGGAAATACAGAGAGTTCAAAAACCCCTGGTAACTATACTCGACAGCTTCCTGCTCTTGCTGGCTCATCAGATCAAAGTTAATGCTCTTGACCATTACAACCGATCGATACGAACCGTCGCTCATAATGACGATGCCGTCACGGATTTCGGCGATTTGCAGCGCATTTTGGGTGCTGTTGGTGTTGGTTTTAACAGGCACAGCCTTGGGGTTGCCAGCGGCACTAATGGGCTGGGGCGGCACAGAAGCAGCTACCGGCTGTGGCAGCGGCGCCGGCGCGGCTGGCGGCGGCAGCGGAATATCGGCTGCCGCAACTGGCGCCGGAGGCATAACCGGTGACGGACTTGTCGGATAATTTGGCACGGCCTGTGTCGGATAATCAGGCATAGCCTGGGTGACTATGGGCGAGGCAGGCTGCGGATAGGCCGCCGCGGTATCGGGCTGACCGCCTGCCGGGGCCGCTGGGTTCGGTACAGAAGGATTCACTGGCCACTCCTGGCGGGCGCGGCAATTGGCAATGGATGAGCAGCTAGCAATTGGCAATGGAGCTGCAGTTTTGCGGCGGCACGGCTACTTGCCAATCGATACTGTATGGCTACTTGTGAATTGCTAATCGTGAATAGTTGATATTTGGGGAAGTTCATCTTCGGGCCCACCTTTTGTTTCTGGCTACGGTGCTATGCACCCTAGCGCAGTGAAATAACAACTTCATCCTGTAATGGCTCGTCGCCGCCTTTGGCTTTATGGGCCTCTCGCGCCAAGGTTGCCACGTTCAGGTCATTGTTACTCGCTAACGATAGTATAGCAGGGTCAGGAGCGACCGCACCAGTGGTCGGCGCCGAATTGTTATCGGCTACGGCTGGGCCGCCGGTTGGTTGCAGCGTTCGGAGGTGGGCGTTGGCCAGCCCATTCCCTTTGCGGCGCTTTAACTGGGCCGTCAAAGCGGCCTCGTCCTGACTGACTTTCTGGGCGCCGACAATCGGAGCCGCCTGACCGGCCGTAATCGGTTGCACCAGCTGCGGGCCGCTAAACATGCTCTGGCCAGCAGTCGGTTGTGCCGTCTGGTTCATGAACCAGTAATCGGCGGGTTGGGAGTTGGGCGTTGGGGATTGGGGGGTGGGGTGGTTCATCTGCTGGATAACTTGTTGGCGGTGAGCTTGAGCCGATTCGTTGATCATGTGATCAAACTGTGCCGCAATCGGGTTGCTGGCTTCGTCGAGAATGTCGTCCGCCGCCTGCACGTCATAGTTTGGCACCTCCTGCGGCATATTGGCCACATCAATCAGACGGTCAGAACTGGCAGTCATCAGCGGGTTGGGCATGCTAAAAGCGTTCACATTGACGTTCTTGACTGCCCAGCCACGGCTGTCAATCGTGTTGGCGAGCGCCTGCAAGCGGCTCCGTACTTCCGTTTGGCTGAGGCCATCGGTGCGCGCGATCTCGATCTTTTTTGGCACCGTAATGGTCACCAGCTCTTTGACGCCGCTCTGATCCCAGATCCGTCGCCGTGGCTTCAAATAAAACCGCAGCTTAGCCAGCGCCCAAATTTCTGTCGGCTGGTCCCGGCCAAATGGAATTGCAAAAAACGTAAAAAACAACGCCGGCGGCAGGAACGCAATCAATAACCACGCGGCGCCCTTGGTGAGCAAAATAAAACTGATGTAGTAGAAGAACACTGCCATCAAGGCGAATATAAATTGTCGCAGCGTCAGCGGCCCAAGAATATGGTCCTCTGCCTCAATATCCTGAATTAATTTATATGTCGCCATCTATGCTCCATTTTACCATCGACCGTTTAAGTTCGGCCCGCATCTTAAGGATTGCTACTATCTGTCGTTATGCTTGAGCGCTCAGCGTCACCGGTAACATCAACGGTTTTGGACAGGCTCGAGGGCCCTATAGTGCCCGGAGCTGGTAATCTCTGTACCGGTGCGGCGTGCGCGTCAATCGCGTCATCCCTACTAAGGGAAGGCCTTCCATTGGGCAGGCGAGGAGATGCCGTGACTGCAGCCTCAACAGCCTCCGTGTTGTAGATAACCCGTTGATTAACGCTACTTTGTCCTGTGGCGGGATCGCGGGCAGGGGCGGTGTCGTAGCGACGGTTCTTCTGCATGGCCTTAAGTACGCCTTGCATAGCTGGGGTGGCGCCACTTGCTGCCATCTCCGGACCGGCCTCGCCCTCGCGGGTTATGACACCTCGGGAGACCATCGAATCGAGGATCTCGTTGGTTTGAGCGTAGAATACGGCATCTTGTTCAGTTGGTGCGTGCCCTGCATCCAGGTTTGACTGAATTGCATTTCGTTGATCATTCCAGGCGCGCGCGGAAGCGTCACGTACCGTGCCCAACTGGAATGATTGCCGCGCTTTGTGTAACTCGCTGACCATGCCGGCCCGATTTGCACGCCCTGCCGGTGTATTGTCCGAGACCTGATCCCACTCGACATGATCCCCTTCCAGCCGCGGCTTTTCATACCATAGCTCCGGGAATTTATCTTTATGCTCGAACGTAGAGGCGGCATGCACCCCTTGCATTTCGCCGTTAGTCCAGCCCTGCCGCAACGCGGTAGCGGCAAATCCGCGCCGGAAGTTAGCTATATCATCATCGGTCTGTATCTTGCGTACAGGATATTCAAGACTTCTACCAGCTTCGTGCTGATTATGTGCAAGTTTTGCTGCAGATCTCTGGGCATAGTTTCCATTAATTTCTCTACCCTTCGCATCAAAGAACCGTTCGCTATCAAAAACTGTGCCGGCTGCGATTGCCTTCCCGTTGCCATCCTTAAGCCCACTAGGTGCAACTTGGCCTCTTCCATACGAGAACCAATTTGCAGCATAGTGATCATCGTCATTACCCGTAGCGGAAATCATATTTGCGATTTCGGCTGCCTCTCTCGTATAGCGAGATTGACGCTCATTAACTCTTCCATCTAACCCATTGATGAGCCCAGCCCGCCTTCTTTGAAAGAAGCTTGCTTCAGGACCCTTGGCGCTGTTGATGGCCCGTGATTCTGCGGCCGTGTACTTCGCAAACATTCTGCGCTTTGAACGATTGCGTAAACTATTCTGATCATTGACATTGCCCAAAATACCCTCATGTGCGCGCTTACGGGAGGTGGTGGCGAGCTCATGGTAGCGAGCAAGTAGGCCACCAGCAATACGGAAGCTGAATGGTATGAGGAATAAGGGGGCGAAAAGAGCAAAGACAGATAAAATTGCCGTGAAGGAACCGGTTATACCGCTCGCAGTGGAATTGATAGTAACCGATAAAACATTACCGATAGCGAAAAGCACGGAAATAAGTGGGTAAACTATTAACGTTTTAACCAAAAGTTCCCACCATTGCCTGAAATATTTTTCAGTATTAGGCAGACAGTACAGAGCAAACGCCACGGGCGAGAATAATATCAAGAGAATTATTAGTCCTTGGCGCAAGATAACGGTGGTCAGGATGGCTATAAGCGTAAAAAGCACCGGCAGCCCAAGCATGACAAATAAGAATGCAAACAATTCTCCCCCACCGATCCAAGCGGCACCCACACCCGCAATAAGTGTAGTCATGCCCAAGTCACCGGTAGTCCCTCCAATATGTAAAGTGTAGGCACCGTTAGCAGCTTCAGCCGATTTAAAGGGAGCTTCAATTAAGGCGGCAATCCCTCCCCCCACAATGTTAGTTACATCTACAGCCAATGCCACCAAATAGATGGAAAGATTAATTGCTATGGCTGCAACTAACAAGCGAGGTAGTATCTTTTTGGCGGTATATGCATCGACCAAGCCACCACCAATACTTTCACCAAAAACTATTACCAACAATGCGATTAGAAGGAAGATATCCCCGTATATTCTAAAGTGAGTCCAAATGTCATAAAGATGAGTGGGGTCGTGTGTCGGGTCGTTTAAATTAATCGGTTGGGTTTTTAGCATGGGCTGTATAAGGTTGTGATATATGCCATCACTTGCCTTCGCTGCTCCCTCAATGATGGGGCATAACACCCAAGAGAGGCTGAAGCCTGATGCTTCACAGCTCGGAGTAGTGTCGCTGCTTCCGCCATTACCACCCGAACCTTGATTCGCTGTGGCATTTGCCGTGACGTTCTGCTTGGACGAGCTAGTCACTCCGGGCCAGTTTTTTTGTGCGCTACTACCCAATAGAGCGTAGTTCTGAAGCGCTATATTTTTAGTTGGGCTGGATTTACTCAAGCCGCTTGGCAGGCAAGAAGAAGGCACATCAGAAATAGCTAAATCTTGTGTTCCTGACGTCGTACTGCCCCCTGCCCGTCCTCCGTTGACATATTGCGTCGTGTCTTTGCTCGCTGAGGTGAAGCTGACCGTTCCGTTAAATGACTTGGTTTGATCAAACTTATCATTTAACGGTAAGCTCGCCGCCAGGCTGATCGCTATACTGCCATCGGAAGGATTTGCTTCTGGCTTCTTGTTGGCGCAGAAGTACGTGACGTCATAGGTTGCATTATTGCTGCCCGCCCCTAGCGATCCTAAATCTGAGCTGGAGGTGTCATAAGTGAAACCCAGCGGCGTGGAGCCAAAGTTACCGCCGCGAAGGTAAACAGACGTTTTGCCTAGATTGTCAAATGAAAGATCACTTAAACCTTGCTTAATGGCGGCCGCATCGCCTTTGTCGTAATAAAAAATATAGCTTTCGCCCAGAGCGTAAGCTGGGGTAGCTTTATAAGGGGCAACGCTAAAAACACTCGCAAAAAGATTAAAGAGTAGTATCAAGCCTAATAGGGCTATCTTGGAGCGAGGCGCAATTTTTAACTGCCTGAATTTGCCTATGAAGTGTTTCATTTTTATACCAACTATAGCATAAGCGGGCTGGAAGATGATAGATAACTTCATCTGTAATGCGAGGGGCTTGCGATAGGCTCGCGTCGATAGTATAGTTATATAAAATGTTACGCATAACACACAAAATTCAACAGCTATATAAAAAGGCCTGGCCAGCTTTGGCAGTCGTCTTTTTAGTGTTTACTCTTGCGCCTGTTACCGCGTATGCGAGTGGCGTCAATGAGAAGAATTTAGATGGCAGCACTTTCGCGGCGAGTACACACCCACCTTGCGGCGGAAAATCGGGTATTGTAACGGCTATTGATATAGGATGTGTGGGCAAGGGCAATCCTATTATGGATATGACATTTGCTATTATACGTTTTCTGTCGGACGGTGTCGGGTTAGTAATTATCGGTTCCTTGGTCTGGGCCGGCATTCAATATTCAGGTTCGCGAGGTGACCCTCAGGCCACTGCCTTAGCCGTTAACCGTATTCGTAGTACTTTTTTCGCATTGCTTCTATTCATATTTGCGTATTTCATCATTGCTTACTTATTGCCAGATAAATTCTTACAATGACATACTTACTTTATCTTTTCGCTAGCAGTACCCAGCCGTGTAGTGTAAGTGCCCCCAAAATTCTTAACTTTCCGCATTGGTATGATTATCTGCCTACCATGAAAGATTCGAGCGGCACCTGTGTGTCTACGCTGCAAGGCATTAATGATATCTGGCTGATCGTCGCTGCTATTATTGAAATTCTACTGCGCGTAGCAGCAATTGTAGCTGTGGCCTTTGTTATTTATAGCGGTATTCAGTATGCAACGAGTCAGGGCTCTCCCGAAAAGACTGGCCAGGCAAAGAATACACTGGTGAACGCAGTCATTGGGCTGGCAATTGCCATAATGGCGTCAGCAATAATTTCATTTATTGCAAGGGACCTCGCCTGATGATCATATTAACGCTCGCGACTGCCTTAAAGGACACCAACTTACCGCAAGTAAATGCTGACGGTTCAACCCTAAATACGATTTTACAGATTATAATTGGTATCGTCGCTGCCCTGTCGGTATTATTCATTGTTATCGGTGGCCTGCGTTTTGTGCTTTCTGATGGCGACCCGCAGGGCGCTTCCAAGGCTCGCAGCACCGTGGTCTATGCCCTTGTTGGTTTGGTAATTGCAATAAGCGCCGAGGCCATCGTAGCCTTCGCGATCAAGGAGCTGTAAATTATGAAAAGGCTTTTCCTCACGCTCCTAGCAGGCTTTTTCGTCTTGGCTCCCGCGGTAGTGGGAGGCGGCTTGGCGAGTGCCAACAATACCTTTATCCCTGTTTGTAACAGTGGATCCGTTCGTGGCACGGACGCCAGCAGCCTTGATGTTTGTAAAGATGTGAACGCTCAGGGGACCAACTCAAATCCTATTATTAAAATTCTGAGAGTGGCTATTTATATCGTTTCATTTATTGCTGGGGCGGCAGCCATCATTTTGATTATGATCAGCGCCATACGTTTCATCACAGCTGGCGGCGAAGCCGCTAAGGTTGCACAGGCGCGCGGAGCGCTCACCTATGCCCTTGTCGGTATCGCCGTCACTGCCCTGGCGCAAATTATTGTAGTATTTATATTAAAAAATAAGTTTTAGGACCAACATGAAACTCAAAACTATCCTCAAGCGAACACTCGTAACTGTTTTTAGCCTTGCCCTGTTGAGTAGCTTGGGCGCGATTGCCACAGCCACAGCTCAAACCCCGACGGCTCAAGTTACGTATTTCGCGTCCAGTTCAAAGGCGGATGCCTGCGACGGGCTGTCGCAGCTGAATGGCGGCACCAACGCCGACTGCAGTAATCTCGACGCCCAAGGTAACGGACTTAAAAATGTCATTAAAGTCGTTGTTGAAATTCTATCTTACGTCGTAGGCATTGTCGCTATCATAATGATCCTTGTTGGCGGTTTGAAGTTTATTACTTCAGGTGGTGATGCCCAAAAGGCCGCCTCTGCCAAGACTACCCTTTCTTATGCCCTCGTCGGCTTGGCGGTGGCGGCTCTGGCGCAAGTACTGGTGCGTCTCGTGCTGAGTGCCACGTCTGGGGTATAGCGTAAGCAAATCAACTTGCCTACGCTAACGGCTTGTAGTATAAGTTAAGTAAATGTAAAGAAAGGTAACTCAATGATCCAGAAAATTAAAAATTATTTATTGATCGCTTCAACTGCTTTAATGGTCGCGGTGCCAGCGTTGGCTCCCGTTGCCGTATCGGCGGACTGTACCCATATTGGCAGCCAGGTTGCTGCTGGTGCTGGTAGCGTGGCAAATGAGAATGGTGGGGCTATCTCCTGTACTGATCCGGGCACAGCAACTAATGGTATTTCTTCACTAGCTGCTCATCTAGTTAATATATTTTCGATCATTGTCGGTATTGTGGCCGTCATCATGATCATCTACGGCGGCTTCCGCTATATCACTTCTGGTGGCGACAGCGGTAGCGTCGGCAATGCAAAGAATACCTTAATCTATGCTATTGTCGGCTTAATTATCGTTGCTCTGGCACAGGTAATTGTCCGTTTTGTGCTCAGTTCAACCAGTAGCCTAAATAGTTAAAACTCAAATACGCACAAATTAAAAACTCCCGCGGAGATTGCGGGAGTTTTTAATTGAGCAACCTGTTCTTACAAGACTTGGATCTTTTTGATTGTGTCTTGCTTGACCTTGCCGAAGCTGATGGTTAGGACGCCATCTTTTAGGACGGCTTCAATCTCTTCTTCTTTGACAGGTACTGGCAGAGCGATGGTGCGCGAGAATTCGCCCCAGTAGCACTCTTGTAAGAAGTAGTTCTCTACCCCTTCTTCGTTGCCGGAGCTGAGGGTGCCGCGAATGGTCAGCTGGTTATCCGAAATGCTGACATCAAGGTCGCTTTTGTTGACGCCGGCGGTGCGAGCCTTTACCACTAAGCGCTCACGCGTTTCGTACACATCAACAGCCAGTTGGCCTGGTACCGTATCATCTTCGTCCCATTCGTCGTCAGCCGAGGGTGCGCTGGCGGGCTGATTTGGCTCGGCCGGTAAGGTTGCTTCGTCGCCCAGAAAGGCTGCAGTTAATTCGTCCTCTTCGAGCAAAAGATCGTCGTCGCGATTACGTCGCGCCATAATAATGGTACCCTCCACGTGGTTACTAGATTAATTTAGCCTTAAATACGGGCTATAGAGTTTGCATTTTTATGTTAGTAGCAGTATAGCTTAGGTGATGAACAGTCTGCAACGTACGATCTACATATTTACAACACATTAAACACAACATGAGCGATTGCCCTGTTGCGTATCACCTGTCGCCAAACATTAACCTGTAACGTGGAGCCCTGTATGTCTAACGCTATAAGTATACAAATCCTTGACGAGATGCTTGAACTTGGAGTTTCGGTCGTTCAATTTCTGAAAAAAACCGGCTTGCCAAGATCAGTTAACGAGCAGCTTAATAAAATCCGCCACAGGATACTCGCTGACGTTTGGCCACAAGCGACATGATAACGGCTAATTAAATTACAAACATGAGTCTATTAGATACGCTGACCTCAGTTATCGCACCACACGAATGCTTGGCGTGCGGCACGGAAGGCGCTCTCCTCTGTCCGAACTGCACTGGCTTACTCCCTGATATACCAGAGCGCTGCTATCGCTGCCGGTGCGTTTCACCTCGAGGACTAACCTGTCAGGCGTGTCGCAAAACCAGCCGGCTACGGTTCGTGCGCGCGGCCACGGACTACGAGGGCGTTGCCCAGCAACTCGTCTGGCGCCTGAAATTCGGGGGTGCCCAGGCCGGCACTCGTCAGATTGTGGAAAGTCTTCTCCCCCTGCTTACCCAGATGGAAAGGGATCGTGTGCTGATTGTGCCGGCGCCGACCGCTACCAGTCGTGTGCGCCAACGAGGCTATGACCAGGCCAAACTAATTGCGCGCCAGCTAGCCCGCGAAGCTCACCTGCCCTACACCGACTGCTTGCAGCGCCATGGCCAAACCCATCAAGTCGGCGCCTCACGCCAACAGCGGCACAAACAACTGGTTGGAGCGTTTCGCCTCCGCCGGCCACAAGCAGTTTGCAATAAACATATTCTGCTGATTGACGATGTTCTGACGACCGGCGCTACACTCGAAGCCGCTGCTGTCGTCCTCCGTCAAGCTGGTGCTCGGCAGATCGATGCCCTGGTCTTTGCCCAAGTCTAAGGCTTGGGAATTTGCTGTCTAACCAGTATAATTACCTCTGTTACGGAAGGGTGTCCGAGCGGTTTAAGGAACTGGTCTTGAAAACCAGCGTGCCAGCAATGGTACCGTGGGTTCGAATCCCACCCCTTCCGCCACAACGTAAGTGGCAGAATGAAAGACGCTTCGCTCGCGTCTACCAAAAGCCAAGACATTGGCTTTTGGCCTTCCGCCACGTAGCGTTTGACGCTACAATATGACTTCGTACGGAGAGGTACCCAAGTGGCTGAAGGGGTCGGTTTGCTAAATCGATAGGGGGGAGCAATCCCCCGCGAGGGTTCGAATCCCTCTCTCTCCGCCAAACAAGAGCACCCTATATTGGGGTGTTTTTGTTTGGATGCACCTGGGTGAGGTACAATAACGCTTATGACTGAAGGCAATAAAGAATAAAGTTAGATGGCAGAATCCAATACCCCGAATAATAATGCTCAGCCCGGCGCAGTGATCTCGCCAGGTGCTGCGCCGTCGCCAACTCCCCCGCCACCAGCCCCTCAACCAGAACAGCCGGCACCGGTTGTGCCGCCCGAGCCAGTAAGCCAGCCCGCCGGCTCACAGCGCGACGACCAAGGTTTGAGCTGGACGGCTTCGGAGTTTATTGCTCACGAGAAATCAGCTTCCTGGTATCTTTCCCTAGCCGGCGTGGCGGTGCTCGGCGCAGCCCTGGTGTATCTGTTGACGCGGGATGTTATTTCTGCGGCCGTCGTGCTCGTCGGCGCCCTCTTCCTGGGTATTTATGCGGCCCGTCAACCGCGCCAACTCGAGTATCGTGTGGATACCGCCGGCATCGGTATTGGCCCCAAGCGTTACGGTTACGAAGAGTTCCGCTCGTTTTCAGTTGCTCAGGAGGGCGCCTTCTCCAGCATCGTTTTCATGCCGCTCAAACGCTTTGCGCCGACTACTACCATTTATTACGCGCCCGATGACGAAGACCAGATCATCAATCTGTTGGCCGTGCGCCTGCCAATGGAAGAGCACCGCGGTGATGCCGTCGAGAATCTGATGCGTCGCATCCGCTTCTAATAATTCTCAAGCAGCCGTACATAAAGAGAAACCACCCGTCATAGGGTGGTTTCCGGACTCGGAGCATCAGGCGTTAGTAGCGCGGGCTACCCTCTTTGCGGTTCAGTTTACGTTCCATGCGGTGAATGAAGTCCTGTTTAGCGTGCTTGGCATCCCACTTTTCAAAATTGTTCATTAATGCCTCGGCTTCATCGTTGGACATGTGCTTACCCTCCTTTTATGTTTGTGCTATGTATTATTAAGCGTAAGCCTTAAGCCCAGCTGTAATTTATCTAACACGGTGGATAACCTGTGAACGTGTGGCCTGTCGCCTGTGGCCTGTCGCCAAACGGTAGCCATTGGCATGGATCCGTTACGCGCTACACGCTACAGTTTGGCGACAGGCTCATGGCAAATCGTTTCTCATGCGACGCGTTCTGCTATGCTGTAATAAGACGTAACAACGGAGCGCACCCATGTCAGATCTGCAGACGGCTTTTTACATCGTTGGCCTGGTTTTTATGAGCCTCATGCTGCTCTTAACGCTGGTCGCTGTCTTCGCTATCATCGTTATTCGTTCTAAAATTGTGGCTATTCACAAGCACATTGATGAGCGGCTGAGCACCGTCAACGACTGGGTCGAAAAAGGCGAAGCTGTCGTCGGCGCCGTCAAGAAAGTGGCCCGCCGTCGCTAAATAACGAGTTCGACCAAAACATGAACATCATTCAAAAAACCATCAATCGCGCCGATCAGTATCAGCAAAATCATCGCCTGCCGGGCTTTATCTACGCTGTTATCAAAAAATATGGTGAGGATCAGGCTGGTTACCAAGCGGCGCTGCTTACCTATTACGGCTTTTTGTCGCTCTTCCCCCTACTGCTGGTCCTGACTACCGTCACGGCGATTGCTGCCAGGCACCATCCACACATTCAGGCGACGGTTATCCGAAGCGTCACCGACTATTTCCCCGTTCTGGGCAATCAACTCTCTGACCATGTCCACAGTCTCCACAAGAGCGGCTTAGCCTTGATTATCGGTATACTCTTTACGCTGTATGGTGCTCGCGGTGTGGCCGATGCCTTCCGCCAGGGCGTTAACCACATCTGGCAGGTGCCCATGACGAAGCGACCGGGTTTCCCCAAGAACGTTATCAATAGTCTGAGCTTAATAGTTGTTGGGGGCGTCGGTTTCATCCTGGCCTCCATTAGCGCCAGCATTGCCGGCGGCGTGGGGCACGGCTTAGAATTTCGCGTGCTGTCCGTTGCGGTCAACTTATTTATTCTCTTTTGGCTATTTCTCATTCTCTTGAACATTTGCCTGCCCCGCCATGTGACGCTCAGGGAGACGCGCGCCGGTGCGGCCACGGCCGCAGTTGGCTTGGTAGTGCTGCAATTGCTTGGTACCTATCTGCTGGCTCGCGAGCTAAAGAGTCTCGACGCTCTCTATAGCTATTTCGCGATCGCGCTGGGCCTTTTATTCTGGATTTATTTACAGGCTCAGATGATGTATTACGCTGTCGAAATAGCAGCCGTAAAATCTCGGGGCCTCTGGCCGCGCAGCCTGAGCGGCGAATTGACGGCTGCCGACAAACGTTCCTACAGCCACCAGGCCAAAAAGGAGCAGATGCGCCAAGAAGAGACAATCGATACCGATTTTCAGGCGCCCAAAACATAAAAACCGGCGCATCGTTCGACACGCCGGCAACCTCGTGAGAAAGCCCAGGGCCAAAGGGTAAGGGTGCACACGCAAAAACGTTCAGTCAGACGCCCCGCTACTGTGGCGACCAATAGCGCACAGGCGCATTGCTCCCGATAGTGGGTAGTACAGAAGCCATTACACCATATATTGGCGCCACCAAGCATCAACACGTTGTGATGTTCGGACGGGGGCTTGCATCAGGCGTTTTGCGGGCATAACCCTGCTCCTCCTCACCTCTCCAGGTTACGGAACCAGCATACGGCCGTCGCGTGCGTCGCGCTGTTAGCTTTCTTACTATTTATGTTTGAGCTGTTGAACAAGCTCTTCAATCAGTTTCAATTGCTCGCGGTTAAGAGCCATGAGCTCTTCTACTTCCCGCTTGGCTTCGATATTAGTATCGAAATCGTGCTGCGCCATAGCCGCGCTAATACCGTCGGCGCGCTTGGCAGCGATCAAGAGGATAGCTCCCTGCAGGCCCGCCAGCATGGATAGGAATAAGTTGAGCAAAATAAACGGATATTTATCCCAGTGGTGCACATCGACTTTGGTGTTCACAAAGGCCCAGACCCCCATGAATAATAAGAACACGAAAACGAAGGGCCAGCTGCCCATGCCATTGCGTAATCTATCGGCGGCGCGTTCGCCGGTCGTTAGACTTTCTTTGTGGGCGCGGTGCCAGTTACGGGGTGTACCAGTACTCATATATCGGAGTATAGCACAACCGACTTGGAACTAATGCGCCCGAATAACGGGGGCCTGTTGGCCCCAAGTGGTATTATCGGCCTGGTCGAGCAGACACTGGGTAACGGCTGCCCGCGGGATGAGTGCCCAGACCGGCGCTAATGTATTGGTCAGCCGGTAGTGGGTGCTCGCACGGCGGGTCATAATGGGCGATCTGATACAGGTCCACTCCAAATCGCTGGCCGCCAAAAGGCGCAGGTGCCTTTCCCCGTCGCGCAGGATTTGCGGTGCCGCTAGGCCAAGCAATCGATGCATACGTTTGTCCATCGCCGAAGGCCGGTCGCCGGACCACAAAGCACCCGCCCCAGTCAGAGTAATGATGCGCCGTAGGCCCTGCTCTTTCATGGCGGGCAGGATGTGTCGCATGCCAACCGTCAGGATAGTCTTGTTGTTCGTGTGCCAACTGCCAAGCGTGCTGATGACGCTGTCGCTGCCAGCAATAGCTCGAGAGATAGCGGCTGTATCGTCGAGCTCGCCAGTGACAATTGTTAAGCGTGGGTGTGGCACAAAAGGATTATTGTGATGCACGAAAGCAGTCACCTGCCAGCCACGCTCCAGCGCCTGCCGCACTACTTGACGGCCGACTTTGCCCGAAGCTCCAAAGACAGTGATCTGCATACCCCAAGTATACCCGTCCTTGACAGGTAAGTGAGAAATACGACTGCGGCCTGGGCGCGCCTCCTATAACATAGATATGATCAATCGAGAGCTCGTGACCTCTCCCTCACAACAGAGCTCTCATAATTTTGCCAGAAAGGATTCTCATGAATCTGGAAGAATACTTTGAAAAGCTGCACCGAATGGCCGAAAAAGACAAACGGCGCCGGGATGCCGATAAAAAAGCCCGCAATGATGATCAGTCCAGCGACCGCTCGTTTGTTTAGCGCCCGTTAATTACGAGGATCTTGGCGCTGAAAACGACCGCGCCGTGAAATTGACGCCAGGTAGCTGGCCGTTTGGATGCGGGCCATCATTTCGACCACGTGCTTACCAACCCGGGGCTGGAGGGGGCTGCTGTCTTGCTCGGACACTGCCTGCTCTCGGTTATCGAAGCTTTCTTGAGGATCCTCGTGATTGCTCTCGAGGGCTGCCTTAAATTCTGACACATGCTTTAAGATGGGCTCTCTTTGTTCGGGGCTCATACATTTCCTTTCGTTTTGACTTGATCAGGCTCGATCGTGTGGGTGTTGTCCAGTCACGGAAAGCATAACAAGTAATATATGCAGCGACAGTTAGAATACCCACAAAATTATTCAGGCGATGTGCTAGTGATACGATGCCTGCGAACCGTGTTGTGTATATTTTAACATCTCATAATAAATAACGCAAGAAAGGCGGCTATCTTGTGGTAGTACACCCGACAGGATGCGCTGCGCTTGCACGGAGCTCGTTTATCGAAGTAAACTTCTGCACACTCACTCCTGTACGAACCTACGACTACAATATTTTGCATTCGCAAAATCTCTGTCGTAGGTTCGCGCCTATCGCTTGTCACGAAAGAAGCCAGGCATAAAACCTGGCTTCTTTCGTGGTACACCCGACAGGATTCGAACCTACGACCTTCGGCTCCGCAAGCCGACGCTCTATCCAGCTGAGCTACGGGTGCTCGCTTTTGCTCTGCAAAAGCAGATAGCATTGAGCATTTTACGTTGAGCATTCATCTGGCAACAGGGGTAATTTTAGCATATTACAGATGTAAAAGCCAGAGGAGGTCTGTTAAAATAATCAATTACGGAGAGGTGACCGAGTGGTTGAAGGTGCTGCTCTCGAAAAGCAGTGTGCCAGCAATGGTACCGAGGGTTCGAATCCCTCTCTCTCCGCCAAAATAAGAACAGCCTGCGACAGTGGGCTGTTCTTATTTTGGCATCAGGGATTCGAACGGGATTGCCGGGCGGCAATCCCCGCCCCTTCCCAGAAAGGCCAACGGCCTTTGGGATCGTTGCACTAACGTACTTTTCGTTTGTGCAACGAGGCGATATCCCCCCCCCTTCTATCTCTCTCCGATCAACACATCAACTGTAAAAATAATCACTTCACTGCTCGCCAGCGAAGTATATGCTGCCAGTATTAATAAAAGGAGGCAAGCATGTACGCAGTCATCGCGATCTTATTGGTTCTCTGGCTACTCGGTTTAATCGGACATGTCGCGGGCGGTTTGATTCATATACTGCTCGTCATTGCAGTGATCTTGTTCATCTACCACCTGATTACTGGTCGCCGCACAGTCTAGCTCGTAAAAACGATTGCCGTGTAGATCGGGCGGCCACGAGAATATTCGCGCCCGTCGCCGCGAGGATGGTTGCGCAATACGCCCCCGCTGACTTGAGAGGCTGAACCGCCACCATCAAGGTTAAGGGCGGCGGTCGCGCCGAGAGTAATCATTACATCGGCTAATTCAGAAAGGGTCAGACCAGCATCCTCGGATGTACGACCGTCGCACACCACGCTCCAGATGTGCTGATGGTCTATACCGATTGCGGCTCGCGGGTAGCGGCCAACGGTAATGTCGGAATCAAACTGTTGAGACTCTGCAGAGAACCCCTCTGTATCTTGACCATTGCTTAGCTGGCTGATGCCGCTATCCACCAGTAATGGACCAGCCTGTAGGAGGTCTCCCACTGGCTTATCCGCAAACAGATTGCGGGGCCCAATCGCCAGATCGCCCAAAGCGTCGACGTGAAGACTGCCGCGCACCTCTCCAAACGGTTCAACGAAAGGTTCCGCTGGCTGAACTTCGCCGTTAATCCATACATCGCCCAATGGCTTACGAGAATTGCGACAAAAGAAGCCGCCGACCAGAGCTTCAGAGACTCCGTACTGTCCGCACCAATCGATCAAACAGGTCTCTTCCTCAAAAGATACGACGCTTGGGGCGTAGATATGCCGGTCATAGCGTGCGACATGTACGGTAGTCTTGGCGCTGCTGTCTAACTCCACTGCCCTGCTAAATCGGTGTACGACGGTTGTTCCAGTGTTGGCTGCTGCTTCTAGCAGTGGGGACATATCTATTTCAGCGTTTACTACTTCAAATATAGCATAAGCTGATTGTTGTTATGCAATCGGTGGTGGGGCGGCTGGCCATTCGGCCGTGTGCGCCGGAGGGCCACGCTTCAGGCGCAAGACGAGGGCGATAACTATGGCGACACCTATGAAGACGATGCCGAACCAAAAGTCGACACGAGTCAGCTGGTCCTCGGCCCGACGGAGTACATAGATAATGGCTTGCTGCAGCTGCGCCGAGGTGGAAGAGCCGGCAACTTTACTTTGCACGGTGCTGAAGACAATATTCAGGAAAAACTTACCAATAATTAAGATTAACCCCGAGAGCAATAAAGTCACGGCAACTCTTTTCACTCCCCGGCGCCGCCGCGGTGCCAGCAAAATCAGGCCGATAGCGCTTAATAAGGCGACAACGGCTGCCAGCCATGGCAGTATTCTGCCAATCTTGTAAGCGCTCGGCGCGCTCGGCAGGCGCTGATAGTATGGTTTGTCGGATTGACTGCCCTGCTCCTGGCTTAAATTCTCCGGAGTGACAGTAGTGTCATTCAGCAAGCCGCTATTATTTTGCACCGCTTGCGTAACAGCGGCCGACGCAGCTTGCGCACTGAGGCCTGGTACCCGACAAGATAGCGATAACAGATTGGTGTTCTGAGTATTTTCAAGCTGAGCGAGGTCAGCAGCCGTGCAAACCGGCAGTGATTCGTACCGATCGCCCTCATATTTGCCGAGTTGCTGCGCGAACGACTGCTTGGCTTGCGACAGATCAATCGAGAAGTTTGGTTTATCGGTCTTCCCCTGCAACCAGGCGTAGTTGCCGTCTAAAAATTTATTCACTGCACTTTTGAGCGTATCCGACGTAAAGGCTTGCTTGGCGGCTTGCTGCACAGCCGGATCGTTGGTTGGGATTGAGGCTACTTGCGGGTTGTCGGTAGTCTGTTTGGTGCGATCAATAGCGTACGACACCACGTGATCGTAAACGCTACTTTGCGTCAGCCACCCCTCGAGCTTGTCCGGCTTGGCAAACGCCAGATTAGCACTGGTGGCGTAGGCTGTCACCAGCAAAGCCAAAAATAACAGAGGCGCCAAGCTTCTCAGCAATAATGTACGGTACCAAGGCATACCCTTAGTGTAATTCAGTGGCAGCCTATTATGTAGAAAATTTATGCGTTTTGGACGTCTGTCTCTGCAGCAATTGTTCGCCGGCGTTCCAGGTCAAAAATATACACTATAAGCAGTACTACCAGCAGCCAAAGATCCGCCAGAATTAACCGCTGCACCTTACTCAACATTGGCGGCGCAATTACTGGTCGCCGGGCAAGAATTGGTTGCTGAGGACGCCCAGGCTGCTTAGCCCTCGGCAGCGAGCGCTGTGTAAGAACCGCTGTAGGCTGACTGGGGGAGCCCACCTTTACACCTGCTGCTACCAGTTTTGTGGCCGCTGTTTGGGTGCTCACCACAACGCTTACCTGGATGCTATCCGTTGGAATGGCCTGAGGCGGAATGCCGGTACTGGGTTGCAGCACGCTGGTCGCAGTGCTGCTGCTGCCGATGCCTGACTTATCACTGCCCTGCCCGCCTGGGCCGGCGCCACCTGGTATTGTGCCGCCCGTGCTCTGATTATCGGAACTGTCATTGCTTGTACCGCCAGCTTGGCTCCCGTTGTCAGCTACTTGGCCAATGAAGCCGTCACAGGTGTCATCAATACCATCCTGGTCAGCATCAACACCACTGTTAACGGCATACGGGCAGCTGTCATCGTTATCGGCCACGCCGTCACTGTCACTGTCGCTACTATTTGGCGTGATGTATAGCGGCTGCGTGGCCTCAATCGGCTCGCCAGCCTGATTCTGCCCGGTCACATCAATCGTATGCCCCCCACTGCTCACCGAGGGTGGAATGCTTACAGCACCCGTTACGGTGCCGCTATCATCTGCGGTCAGTGTGCCTACATTACTGCCAGTGGCGCCGTCCAGCCAAACAGTGTAATCGTTACCCGGCACTAGGCCCGTTGACTGACCGTCGAGGTTAATTGGCACAGTTGTACCGGTCGGCACCACCGATTGGCCCAAAATGTGCACCGGCAGCAAGACAGTAGGGCTGCGACCAGATCGGGGTACATTGAGCAGTGATGAGCTGTCGCCCGCTACTGCTGTCGCTGGCTGCCGGCGCAGATTATCAGTTTGGCGCAGGATAGATTGCTCGATAAGCTGCTGCCCAAAGGCCGTCGGGTGGTAACTTTCGCTGCCGATGGCGCGTACCCCCAAAACACCAGCATCTTTACCGGCCGTTAAGCCGTTGACGGCCGTATCATAACTCCTGGCTTCGCAAAGTCGATGTCCGGCCAGCGCCTGACTTATGTCCACGTATGGCAGACCGGCGTTCTGAGCTGCTTGCTGGATGGATTTATTTAGATAAGCGGTCAGCTCGACCGCAAACTCCAGCTCACTCTTGCTGAGGTGCACGTTGAGCGCGCAGCTGCCGGCGTCGTAGATAATCTGAGGATAGCCAATCGCATAGATGCTCGTCGTTGGGGATTCCGCCTGCAGCTGTTTATAGAGCGCCGTCCAGCGCGGCACAGTTCGATCGATCAGCTGCATGGCCTCGAGCCGATCTTCGTAGGTGTTATAACAGGTACTATCGCTTAGGTGGAGGCTAATGTGCGGCAGCACGCAGCGCTGCACAATATCGCCAAAGCCAATATCGTTGCCGCCGACCGATACAGTCAGCGTGCCGGGTTGATACTGGCGGACAAAGGCCTGTTGCGAAAGGTAGCCAGGCAAATAATTAGTCTGTATCGACTGCAGGAGCGGCTGATTTTGTTGCAGCTGCGCTTGGGTAGGCGCCGCCACAGCTTGCCCACGATAGCTGGAGCTGGTACTGCCGACGTCCCGAATAACAGCGCCCGAGCAAGCCACCGAGTTACCGCTAATACCGAACAAGTCACGTGTCAGCAACAGCGGATACGAATTGATTGACAGATGACAATGGTTATCCGTGGTGTCGGTGCCGGCCCGATAATCAAAAGCACCCTCGCCCGAAGTGTACGAGTCGCCCAGTCCCAAATAATCAATCAAGGAGGTGATGGCAGCCGTTGGCGCCAGTTCGTATATGCCTGACGTGGTGTCGCTAGACGTCGTGACCTCGAAGCTCAGCAGCCCATCATTCAGAAAGCGCAGACGGCGCATAAATTTAATGCCCGGTACGTGCCCCTGGACATAGGGCCAGTACTCGTGCCGCTGACAGCCGCTGGTCTGCCAGCTTGTGGCACCACTTTGGCAGGTTGATAGATCATAGACGACCAGTGACGAGGCGGCAGTATTCTGGATAGCCACATACCGCCCGTCATCACTGATCGTCACGAGCGACGATAGCAGTGCCGGGCTACCGAGCGCGCCGAATGATTGAGCGAACGGCGTGACTTGCAGACTGGCCAGGTTAATCCGCACGAACGAGCCGCTCATAGCTTCGCCGACCAGCCAGCTGCCATTGTCCGAAAAGGCCAGCGTCTGGGCATTGATAACCAACCGTTGGCCGGCGCCGTCGTACAGCGGCAGTTCGGGTGGCGCCGTCAGCTGCTTCCCGATCAGTTGGCCAAGATAATTACGCTGATCTTGTAGCTCGGGCAGCGGATTCTTGTAAAGATTAACTTGCGATCCGCCACTGTTGACAGCGTCCAAAGCTACCAGGTTAAGCGCTTTCGGCCACGGCGCCAAAACCTGGTGTGCCGAGTTCGGCAGCAGCGGCAGGCCCTCATCTGTACCGTTGAAGATGACGACGTCACTGTCGCTATCCAGCAGCCCAAAGGCTGTCGGCGTAAAACAGCCCGTTTGCATGGTACTGCTGCCGACCAGACGGTAGGTGGTAAGCGTACAGTCCAGGTTACTCAGAAAATTCGGAGTATTTTGAGCGCTACCGATGGCGCTCACTCGCTGCAGAGCTGTTACCGAGGGGTTGGCCCAGGCCGGCTGGTCGGATACGGCCAGGGTCGACCGAAGTTCGCCACTCATAATGCCGCCGCACAGTAGAAGCGCTATTGTCAGCCGCCAACAGTGTTTAAGCAGATATCGTCTGTTGCCTGTCGTTCGTCTCATACTGTCTCGCACTATCCGATGAACTGCTGGTGCCGCCAAGCATGAGCGGCGTTTATTTCACGAAATTTAAGAAGTTTTTAATGTTTACTACTGCTCGGGCGCGCTATACTACAAGTATGCAAGACAGCATTTTTACACAGATTATCAGGGGTGAAATTCCTTGCCACAAAATTTACGAGGATGATAAGACGTTGGCTTTTCTGGACATTCACCCTATCCAGCCGGGACACACGTTGGTGATACCCAAGAAGCAGATTGAATTTGTCTGGGATCTGGACAGCGAAGATTATCAGGCGGTTATGGCGACCGCCCAAAAAGTAGCGCTTCGTCTGCGTGAAGTTTTCAGCACACCCTATATCGGTTCCCAGGTGGTGGGCGTCGATGTGCCGCACGCTCACATACACCTTATTCCCTTCGCAACAACCGCCGAACTGCGTAATCAGCCGGACATGCAGGCTGAGCCTGATCATGCTGCTCTGGCGGAACTTGCCAAAAAGCTGGCCTTTTAAGGTACAATTATCAGGTATGAATTTTCTCTATTCGGTGTTTTTTGGGGCTGGCGTCGCAGCCTTTGCCTACACCAAGATGGGGCGCCGCCTGGGCTACGCCAATACCCAAAACGTGACGATTGTGACAGCTGTCGTCTTTGTGCTGGCCACAATTTTCTTCTATACGCTCATCGCTGTCGTGCTCAATATACACTAGCCATTTAGTATCAATTTCTAGTTGTTTTTTGCCGGCTGCACTGGTACTATTAGGCTATGATTGAGCGAGGTGGGCTCCTTGGTAACGGAGCGCAAAACTAGATGGACGAGAAGAGTTTAGGTAAGCAATTACAGCAGGCGCGACAGGCGGCTGGCTTAACGCAGCAGCAACTCTGTCAGCAAGCTAATCTGAGTTTCTCTACTCTGACCAAAATCGAGCGCGGCGCCATTAAGTCACCGTCAATTTTTACCGTTCAAGCTATCACCGGTGTACTCGGCATCAGCATCGACGAATTACTGGGCGCTCACTCCCCTGCCCGCCCACAGCGCCAGCTGGAAAAAACCAAGACTGGCATCAGCTTTATTTACTTCGACGTCAATGGCTGTCTGGTGCACTTTTATCAGCGGGCCTTTGCTCGCCTGGCTGAAGCCACGGGCGCCCCTTCAGACGTTGTTGAGACGGCTTTCTGGCACTATAACGACGATGTTTGCCGCGGAGTCATTAGCCTCAACGATTTCAACGCCAAGTTAGCCGAGCGGCTCGGTGTCGAGACTGTCGACTGGCAGAAGTATTATCTGGAGACAATTGAGCCGATCCACCAGATGCAAGAGGTGGCGCAGTGGGCCAGCCAGCGCTATAAGATCGGTTTGCTGACCAATATCATGCCAGGACTGCTCTCGGCCATGCGTCAGAAGGGCGACATCCCCAATCTCAACTATGACGCGGTGATCGATTCCTCGGAAATCGGCGCCATTAAGCCCGAAGCCCACATCTACGAAGCCGCTCAAGCCGTCGCTGATTGTCCGGCCGATGAGATCTTGCTGATTGACGACTCGCGGGCCAACCTGATGGCCGCCGAAAAGCTTGGTTGGCGTGTCCTCTGGTTCGACGACGCTCGCCCCGAAGAATCGACCGCTCGCGTCCGCGAAGCCCTCGAACCTGCTACTTCTTAAATCACTGTTCTTAGTTCTGAGCCCCCGGCACCAGCTGACGGCAGACAGCATACAGTAAACAGTTCACTACAAACACGTCATTCTACATGTCATCCCAGCGCAGGCTGGGATCTCCTTTCATGCAAGCACGTAATGGTTCTACTTGAGTGTCCGGTGTGACGAAGACTGTTTTGTTTCTGGATCCTCGCTTGCGCAAGGATGACGGGGGTCGACAACTGCTAGGCGAAGCGTTTCACTTCTTGGTCCAGTGCTCTCAGCTGGTCGTTGGCATCAGCTAACTGGTCTTTGGTCTGTTGCACGACATCGCGGGGGGCGTTATCAGCATAGCTCTTATTGGCCAGCCGGCCCTCGAGTTGCTTAATAACGGCCGCTTGAGCGGCCCGCTTAGCCTCCAGCTCTTTGAGGTACGTGCGCGCAGCTCCCTTATCGATGTCGAGCCAACAGCGGTACTTAGTACTCGTCAGATAAAAACCGTCACCTGCTCGTACTTCCGTGATCGCTTTAAGTCGTGCCAGGCGCTTTATGATAGCGGCGTTCGTGCCCAGAAACGGTACGTCGGTGTAATACAAGGTAACATCCGAGACCTGTAAGGCATTCAAGATAAAGCGGCTCTCGCTAACAATCGCCTGTATCTCGGTGAACTCGGTCGCCTGCTTTTTGTCAAAGCCCGGTACTTTGGTGAGCGTCCGGCTCGCCAGGATAGAATCCTGCTCCCACGCTAGTGTCTGCCAGATGGTTTCGGTTACGAACGGCGCGAACGGATGGGCCAGTGTCACGATGGCCTCTAACAGATACGCTAGCAGCGCTTTATTGGGCTCGGCTTTACTGGTTTCAATATACCAGTCGGCCAGATCATCCCAGATGAAGTGGTACAGCGTGTCGTAGGCCTCGCTGAAGCGGTAGCCATCCAAATTATCTGAGATTTTATTTTGTGATTGTTGTAATTTACTCAATACCCAATGATCGGCTGCGGTAACCGGCTTGACCGCTTCCCTGTCTGTTTCGTTTGCCACGATTCCTTCGATGTAGCGGGCAATATTCCAAAGCTTATTATTGAAGTTGCGGTTGGCGATAATCTTGCCGGTGCCGAGTCGCTGATCGTTGCCGGCCGACATGCCCTGCACCAGCGCCAGACGAAGCGCATCGGTGCCGTATTCCGGAATAACTTTGAGCGGGTCAATGATGGTGTCGGGGTCGCTTTTGCTCATCTTTTTGCCGGCTTCGGTGCGCACCAGTCCGTGCAGATAAACTTTTTTAAAGGGCACTTCGCCGGTAGCGTACGTCGTCACCAAAATCATACGAGCGACCCAGAAAAACAGGATGTCCCAGCCGGTTTCCAGAACGGTGGTCGGATGGTATGTCTGATAATCGAGACTGTGTTTCAACAGATCGTCGAGGCTTTTGGTGGGGTCTTTCGCGAGCGCCGGATCAATCAACGTGCTCCAGGTCCACATCGCCGAGCTAAACCAGGTGTCCAGCGTATCGGGATCCTGCTCCCACTGGCGCCAGCCTTCGCTCTGATCGCTGGGCGGCTGCGTGCCGGCATAGATCTCTTCCCTGCCGTCGGCATCGTGGCGGTACCAGACCGGGATGCGGTGGCCCCACCAGATCTGGCGACTGATGCACCAGTCGCGCAAATTGTCGATCCAATGGAAGTAAATCTTTTCGAAGCGTTTGGGAATAATCTCGATGTCGCTCTCGCGGATGACGGCCTGCATAACTTCTTTCAGGCTGCGCTGCTTGCCCTTCCAGTCAACGGCCGGCTTGTTGACGTCGATGAACCACTGCAGGCGGATCTGCGGCTCAATCACGCCCTTTCCGCGACTGTTAATCGCCAGATTGTGCGTGTAGGTGTCATCGACGCTGACCAGCAATCCCTTATCCCTTAACTTTTCAACAATTTTCGGCCGCGCCTCAGTGATAGACATACCTTCAAATTCGCCGGCTATCGGCAAAAGTTTCCCGTGAAAATCGATGATCTGCTCTTTGTCGAGCTTATGGCGTTCGGCGATCTCGAAATCGGTATGATCGTGCCACGGTGTTATCGTCATAACTCCGGTACCGAACTCCGGATCAACCGCTTCGTCCTTGATTACCGTGGCAACGACTTTACCGTTGATCCACTCAGCTTCAAAGGTGTCACCATGCTTATACTGCTCGTAGCGCTTATCGTCGGGGTGCATGACGACATACTTATCACCGAATTTGGTCTCCGGACGAGCAGTTCCAATCTGGAACGGGCCGTACTGAAAGGTGTAAAACTCCCCCTGCTCTTCTAGGTGATCAACCTCGTCATCCGAGACATTGGTTTCCAGATTTGGATCCCAGTTAACAATGCGATGACCCCTGTAAATCAAGCCATCCTGATACATCTTTACAAAGACTTCACTGACGCAGCGACTGAGCGTTTCATCGAGGGTATAGCGCTGACGTGACCAGTCAACACTGGCTCCCATGGCGCGTATCTGCGTGGTAATGGTGTCGCGGCTAGTGCCGACGAATGCACGGGTACGCTCCAGGAACGCTTCCCTGCCCAGCTCATGCTTATTGGTTCCCTCTTCTGCCAATTGTTTTTCAATAATGGCATTGGTAGCGATGGCGGCGTGATCAGTTCCCGGTAACCAGAGGACATCCTTTCCCTGTTGGCGAGCGTGGCGGGCCATAATGTCTTGAAGGGTTACGAACAGTGCATGACCGAGGTGGAGCGTGCCAGTCTCATTTGGCGGCGGCATGCTGATCGAAAAACGCTCTTTATTACTCTTTGGGTTAGCAGTAAATACCCCGCTCTTCTCCCAGAGGGCATAGATGTCGTTTTCGTACTGTCCGGGCTCGTACACCTTCGGTAACTTCATGCGTACCATCATACCACCTCTGTCATCCTGAGCGTAGTCGTTCGTGATAACGTGCCCTTGGGCAAGGAACTCGTACGCTGATAAATCTTCACCAACGAGATCTCTCGGCTGCGCTCGAGATGACAGGCATTTCATGTGAAATGCTGGTGAACAAAAAGCAAACTACATCGACAAATTAGGGTCGATTGCCAAGGTGTAAGGGTCGGCAGCTGGCTGGTTGCGGAGGGCTTTGAAGCAGCCGAGGGTGGCGATCATGGCGCCGTTGTCAGTGCAGAGCTTAAAATCCGGATATTCGACAGGCAAGGGAAGAGCAGCTGTTAGCTGTCGACGTAACTCCTGGCTGGCGGCCACACCGCCGGCGATGACGACACTCTTAGGCGTGAACTCCTCAAAAGCCAATTTTGCCTTATCGACAATGGTTTCGATAGCAATACGCTGGAAGCTGGCAGCAATATCGGCTTTCTGAGCTTCTGAGAGGCGTTCTGGCAGCTTTGTAGAGGGGAAATCGTAACTTTCCCCAATCTGAGCTTGTGCCAACCGTAGAACGGCTGTTTTCAGCCCGCTAAAGCTAAAATCATACTTGCCCATCTTGGCTTTCGGCAGTGGGAAGGCAGTCGCGTTGCCGTTTTCGGCTGCTTTAGCCACCGAAGGGCCACCAGGGTAGGGGAGACCGAGAATTTTAGCCACCTTATCAAACGCTTCACCGATGGCGTCATCCTGAGTTTGTCCGAGTAATGTGTAGTCAAAATGGTCGCGAAACAGCGCTAATTGGCTATGTCCGCCTGAGACAATCACCGCTAACATCGGAAATTCCGGCTGGTGCTGACGCATGGTATAACCGGGCAGGGAAGTCTCGGTCAAGAAGTTAGCGTAAACATGGCCCTCAACGTGGTTAATGCCGTAGAGAGGTTTCTGGTGGGCAATCGCTAGCGTGCGAGCCGTCATAACACCGATCAATAAGCTACCGCCTAGTCCGGCTCCGTACGTCACGGCGATGCCATCAATAGCATCCCAGTCACAATCAGCATCCTTCAGCGCTTGCTGAACAACAGGGGTGATGACTTCGATGTGGCTGCGGGCGGCAATTTCCGGCACGACGCCACCGTACTGCACGTGCAGATCCATGCTGGAGGCTACGACATTACTCAGTAGCCGCTGGCCGTCGTCGACGACGGCCGCTGCTGTCTCATCGCAACTAGTCTCAATCCCTAAAATTCTCATAAGTTCGCTGTTTACTATTTTCCATTCACCGCACCTTATCCATTCTCCGTTTTCCGTTAAAGGGGCACGGTAAACGCATGGTAAACGGAAAACCGTAAAAGGTAAATGCTGCGAGGCTAGTATACTTGAAGGCATGAGTTTCCGAAGTACCATTAAGAAAGTTATTCCGTCCGGATTGTTTCCGGCGATTGAGCCGTATGGACACTTGGCCGAAGCCGTGGCCGAAAATGTCGCCTTTGGCTTTCCGGCCCGCAAGCTAAACGTCATTGGCGTCACTGGTACCGCCGGGAAGACTACGGTCTGCACCCTGATTACGCACATGCTGCGCGAGAGCGGCTACAAGGTGGCTATGATGACGACTGTGGCGATTGATTACGGGGACGGGAAGGGACCGCAGCATAACACCTCGCGTATGACTTCGCTCGGTTCGTTGCCGCTGCTACGGGCCATCAAAAAAATCCGCGGCAACGATGTCGAATGGCTGGTGCTGGAAACGACTTCACACGCCCTGGCGCAACACCGGGTCTGGGGCATTCCTTATAGCATTGTGGCGTTTACCAACCTCAGCCACGACAACGTCGATTATCACGGTAGCTTCGAAAATTACCGCCAGGCTAAACTGATGATGTTCAAGCAGTGCAATCGCAATCGTAACGGTCTCAGAACAGGGGTAGTAAATAGTGATGATCCCAGCGGACGCTACTTTGCGGAGGCTATAGCCCACCCGATGACGTATGGTCTAGAGAGCGGCGATCTGCGGGCCACTGAGGTTGATTTGCAGGCGACCGAGAGCCATTTCAAGGTCAATTTTGACCAAGATACCTACAACATAACGACGCACTTGCCGGGCGGCTTTAATGTCTATAACTGCCTGTCGGCAATCGGTGTGGCGCGGGCGGCTGGTCTGACTAAAGAGCAAATTGAACGAAGCGTGGCTAGCCTGCCGAGCGTGGAGGGCAGAATGAACCTCATCGACGAGGGGCAGGACTTTAACGTGATTGTCGACTACGCGCCGACGCCGGACGGCTTCGAACAGGTGTACGCGGCCGTCAAGCCGACAGTGAAGGGGAGAGTAATTACTGTCTTCGGTTCGGCCGGACGGCGCGACGTATTGAAGCGACCGATACAGGGTGAAATTGCCGGGCGGAACTCCGACATCGTGATTTTAACCGAAGAGGATGACCGCGATCAAGACGGTATGCAGATCATTGAGGAGATCGCCGTTGGCGCCGAAAAAGCTGGCAAAGTGAAGGATAAAGACCTGTTCTTCATCCACAAGCGTGAAGACGCCGTCCAGAAAGCCATTGATGTAGCTCAAAAGGACGATCTGGTGCTGCTGCTTGGTAAGGGTGAAGAAACCGTGATTATTACCAACAAACCCGGTTTTAAACCGACGTCAGGGCGCGTTTATAACGAGGCGACTGACGCCATGCGGCGCGACTATAACGAGACAGCTGCGGCCCGGGCGGCACTTCGCAAACGGCTCGGCAAAAGCTAGTGCCATCCCGGCGGTAACGGAGAGATTTCGTCGGCGTCATGGCTTACGAGATCCTTCGACTGCACTTTCGTTGCGCTCAGGATGACAGCAAAGCTGTCAGCTGTTAGCTATCAAGGGTCAGGGTGCTGCAGCGGATTGAGCCGCCGCCTTTGCGCAGTTCTGGCAAATCGAGCGCTACGGTCCGCAGGCCGCGGGCTTGCAGGGCTTTCTCGAAGACCGGGGCGCCGCTGTTCATAATGACCGTTTCACCAGTAGAAACCAGGTTCAGGGCAAAGGCTTGCAAGGCTTCTTTGCGGGAGACTTCAATTTTATCGACGCCGTCGTAGGCGCGCAGCTTGCGGCGACTGCGCCACTTGAAGGCCTGTGGGCACCAGGCTACCAAACCCTTCTGACCGTTCTCGGGCCATTTAATAATGGCGATGGCTAGGTCGATGTCGTAGGTTGGGCTGTCGGGCCAGCCGCTCACCTTATTCTTCTTGGCTGGGCCAAATTTGAACCAGCGTGCTGGCTTGGTTTGGAGGTCGATAACTTCGCGAAAACCGAGCCAGTCTTTTAAGTACGGATGGGCATCGGTAGTGGTGCGAAAGGGCGATTGGGTAAATACGATGTCGCCACAGGACAGGGCATCACCCTGACCGCTAAAGCGTTCAACATTTTCCGGTAAGATCAACGGCTCTAACCCCTGATCTTTTACGGCTTGCAGAGCATACGGCTCCTCGGGCTTACGGGTGTTGGGCAGGCGGGCCATCAGGGCTTTGCCGTGACGTATCAGCGCCCAGTTGGCGGTGTAAACGCCGTCCTGGCAATCCTGGGGTGCGTCAATCTTTTTGACGGTGATGCCGGCATCTTCGAGCGCCAGTTTAATACTGATATGCTCCTGGATGGCCTGCTCGACATCGACCGGAATTTTGGCATCCATCAGCACGTTGATAGCGTCGTCGTCACCGAAGTAATCGGCACCAGACATCAGCACGGTTTGATTTATTAGTGGCATCACGGCTATTATACTCAGAAGCCTCGAACGAGTATATTGAAAAATTAACACAAATATGCTATAATGTCCCAAATTATGTCTGGTATAGAAGAATGGCCCCAGGCCGATGGTGCAGTTTGGCACGTATTGCCTTACAGAGACGGCCAGCTAGTGCTTACCGGTAAAGGTCAGGAGCTGCTTGAAGATCGTCCAGAAGTGATAGAGCACTTCTCGGCTTATGAGCGCCGCATGCTGGGCGGAATCGCTCTTGAAGGGGTGACTGACATCGAAACCCGTAGCTTTGTAGCCAGCGGCGCCCGCTCGAGTGTTTACGATATGGCGCCCGGCGTGGTGGTAAAAGAAGCGATCAAAGAAGGCTCGCCGGTTGGCGTACTGCAACGCATGGACCGGCTCTTTAACATTATTGAAACCGATGTGCCGCGCTGGATTGATATGCCGCACCAGTACGGCGTCGTCGTAGCTCGTTCTTTGTCAAAGGATCTTATCTTTCAGCAGAAAATTGACTCGGGCATTACGGTGGAGTGGGTCTTGCGACCAGAACTTTGTGCTGATTATCAACGGGAAGCAGTTGAGAGAGAATTTGGTGAAGTTCCGGAATCTGAACGAGAGTTAATCGGCCAGGCTTTTGACGCTTCGCGCCGCGTGCTTTCTCAGGCGATTGAGAAAAATGGTGAAAATCCACGCTCCTATTTAACCGATTTTCACGAAGGTAACATGCTGATTGAACGCTTACGAACTCCTGTAGCGAGTCATCGCCATAAAATGTGGATCATTGACCAGTAGCGCTCTTGACCTCGTGTTAGCACTCTAGTATATTGAGTGCTAGAAACAGGGGTTTATTTGCGAGAAAACCGCTGTTACCGAATGACTAAACAGGAGGTTTTATGAGTGCACCATTGCAACCATTAGGCGACTATGTCGTTGCCCAAGCCGAAGCGGCTGAAAAGAAAACTGCCAGCGGGCTATATTTGCCGGACAACGCTCAGGAAAAGCCGAAGACTGCGAAAGTCTTGGCGGCTGGCCCGAACGCTAAGCAGGTAAAGGCCGGCGATCGTATCGTTTACAAGGGCTACAGCACGACCGAAGTTAAGATCGGGGCTGAGGAGTACATTCTAGTGAAAGAGGAGGATGTTTTAGCTACGGTTAAGTAATTTTCAAACCGCCAATTTTCAATTTTCATTCAATTTACAAGAGGATCAATAGCTAAACGTTTGAAAATTGGAAACTGATGCTTGATTGAAAACTGACAATTGTAAATTGAAAATTCTCGACTGAAAGGAGAAGATACCATGGCAAAGAAAGTTTTTTATGATGATGACGCCCGCAAGCGAGTGCTTGGCGGCGCCGAAGTTCTCTACAACGCCGTCAAAACGACCATGGGTCCTAAGGGCCGCAATGTAGTTATAAGCAAAGCCTACGGCGCGCCAACTGTCACCCACGACGGTGTTACGGTGGCTAAAGGTGTCGAGCTGGCCGATGTTGATGACGAAACGTTGGGCTACAAAGTCGGTGCTGAACTTATTAAACAAGCCGCCTCCAAAATGAACGATGTTGCCGGCGACGGTACAACCACCGTCACCGTGCTGACTTACCATATCCTCAATGAGGCAAATAAACTGATCGCCGCCGGGCATAATCCGATGTTGCTGCGCAAGGGCCTGGAGGCTGCGGCTGCCGAGGTTACGGCCAAACTGACAACCATGGCTGAAGATATTCAGGGCAAAAATCAGCGGGTGGCCGAAGTCGCTACTATCTCTGCCGGTGACGCTGAAATCGGTAACCTGATCGCCACTGTTATCGACAAGGTCGGCAAGGATGGCGTCGTAACCGTCGAAGAGGGTCAAGGTCTGCTGCTGGAGAGCGAAGTCGTCGAAGGCTTTACCTTCGATCGCGGCTTCGTTAGTCCGTACATGGTGACCGACACAGCCCGCATGGAAGCCGTCTACGACAAACCGGCCGTCGTTATTACCGATAAGAAAATCTCAAGTATTCAGGAGTTCCTGCCGCTGCTCGAAAAACTGGCTCAGACCGGTAAAAAAGATCTCGTCCTGATTGCCGAAGACGTCGAAGGCGAAGCTCTCGGTACGCTGATTTTGAACCGTCTGAAAGGTGTCTTTAACACCGTCGCCATCAAGGCGCCGGCCTTCGGTGACCGCCGTAAAGACATCCTGAATGACATCGCTATCCTCACTGGTGCCGAAGTTATCACCGAAGATCGTGGTATGACATTCGAGAACGTCGATATCGACGTCGTCGGTAGCGCCCGCCGCATTATTGTCGGCAAGGACGAAACGACCATCATCGAAGGTGGCGGCGCTGTGACCGAGCTGAACGCTCGTATCAAGCAGATCAATGCCCAGATCGAACAGGCAAGTAGCGAATACGATAAAGAAAACCTCGAGAAGCGCCGCGCTGCATTGAGCGGTAAAGTCGCCGTCATCAAAGTTGGTGGCGCGACCGAAACCGAGATTGAAGAGAAGAAATTCCGCGTCGATGACGCCGTTGCCGCTGTAAAAGCTGCCCTGGACGAAGGTATCGTACCTGGCGGTGGCGTCACATTGATCAATCTGTCGGGACAGATTAAAACGAGTGGCGCCGACTCGATTGCCGCCGGTGCTCAGCTGTTAAAAAACGCGCTCGAACAGCCATTCCGCATTCTGCTCGGCAACGCTGGCCTGAACGCCGACGAGTGGCTGCCGCAAGTCAAAGCCGGCAAGCCTGGCTTTGGCGTCAACGTCAATGATCCGGCCAAATTAGTCGACTTGAAAGCTGCCGGCGTAATCGACCCCGCCCGCGTCACCAAAGAAGCCATCCAGAACGCCGCCTCGATTGCTGGCACCGCCATGACCATGGGCGCCCTCGTCGTCGATGTACCGAAAGAAGAAGCTCCAGCCGCCGGTGCCCCAGGCATGGGTGGTGGCATGGGAATGATGTAAGCTCTAGGGTCTGGTATCTGACGCTTCGCTCGAGCCTACATATTGTGCCAGTGGCACAATATGGGCGGCATTATGTAGTCCTAGACTACACAGAACGTCTACTTACAACTAGTTCATAACGCTACTGCTTTCTCTGGTGGACAGATGGCGTATAATGTAGATCATGAAACTGTTTAATCGTCAAAAGAACAACCCGGCCGACGTGGCCAATCAGGAGTATTACGCCAATCCTGGTTCTGAAGGGCAGGGCGGTATCGACTGGAAGCGGGCAGCTCCGCGAATTGCCGGCGTCGCGGTTGCTCTGATCATAGTAGTGCTGGGTATTTTATGGCTTGCCGGAGTTTTTAACAGTGATAAACCGGCGGCTAAGAAAACTACCAAGCCACAAACCGCCACCGCTCAGCAAGCCGCACCAAAGCCAGCTACCAATAGCCAAACGGGCGGTGCTTCGAATTCCACTTCGAACAGCGCCAAGCCAGCACCTGCCAATGCCGGCGCTACGGCGACTAGCGGCAGTCTGACAAATTCCGGGCCTGGCGATACAATCGCTTTATTCGCCGGCGTCACCGCTATCGGCACGCTAGCCTACCACGTTCGCCTGCGGCGCCAGCTCACGTAGCTGTCATCTCGAGCTATGAGGGAAAGATCCTTTCAGCCCCACCCCGTGTGGGTCCTAAAATGAATGCAGGATGGCGCAAGCTGTCTGGATCCCCGTATGTGCAAGGATGACAGGGAGGCGCTGACGCGCGGGTATTGGCTGGGTCCCGGTTTGCACCGGGATGACGCGCTTTATTGGGGGCTAGTTTTTGGGTTGGGTAAAGTAATTGATCTCGTTGATGATGTCGAGTAGTGCCTGAGCACGAGCTTTTTCCTCTTGGATTTGCTGGGCGGCCTGGTAGGCGACTTTGACGAGGCTTTGATCGTCGCTGGCTTGGATCATCATCATGGTAGTGCGGAATTTTTCTTCAGGCGACTGGTCGAGGTGGCCAACCAGAGGCGTTAGCTCGCCGAGCGCCTGACGCTTAATGTCGATCAGTTCGTCATTGTGTGCCGCCGGGCTGGCGTCGGCTGCCGGAGCGTCAGCTTCGGGCTCGGAGCCAGGCTCGGGAGCTGAAAAATCACTATGCTGGTCGGGGCTGACCACTGTTTCTTCTGGCGCGGCTGGCGGTTGCGAAACTTCTGGCGCGCTGCCTTGGTCGCCGCTCGGTGGCGCGCCCGGATGCTGCCAATCATTGGCTGGCGGCTGGCCCGGCGTTTCATTGTGCGCTTGATCTGTTGCGTTATCGTCGTCTTGTCGTCCGAACATGCCACCCCCCATCATTGCTTCAATCTAGTAGTTTGATTGTAGCATAAGCGAATTAGCGGAGTAATTAGCAACTAGCAACTAGCTTTCTGGAACCGGATGCTATTTACTAGTTCCTAAGGGCTAGTTTCTAAAATCGGAGGTTTTTTATGCTGGACGACTTAAAGCTGATTCACGACCGGGATGCTCAGGATACATTGGGAATTGCCGAGCGACAGTGGCAACAGCTGGGACACAAGTTCGAAATATTTCAGGACCAGCTCGATGTCGATAACATCGTTTACGCTGGCATGGGCGGCTCGTCGCTGGCCGCATTAGTAAGCACCAGCTGGCCTGGTTATGACAAGCCATTTGAAATTTTGCGCGGTTATGACATCCCGGCTTATGTATCTGAAAAAACGTATTTCATTGCTGCCAGTTACTCTGGTGACACCGAAGAAACCCTCAGCGCCCTAGAGCAAGCCGAGGCCAAGGGCGCCCAGATTGCCATTATTGCCGGCGGCGGCAAATTGGCTGAAATAGCCGAGGCCAAAGGCTATCCGTTGGCGCTGCTGCCCAAAGCCGAGCAGCCCCGTTACGCCGTTTTCTATAATCTAAAAGCCTTGCTGACGCTGCTTGAGCAAGCTGGCTTGCTCTCGGACGCAGCTGCTTTGAACGACTTGACAGGCGCAGCTGATTTTCTGAAGCAGGCCGTGCAGCCGTGGTTGCCAACAGTGCCGACCGACAAAAATCCTGCCAAGCAGATTGCCCTGGAGGTAATCGGCAAGTCAGCCGTTATTTATGCCGGACCGAAGTTATGGCCAGCGGCTTACAAGTGGAAAATCAGCTTTAACGAAAATGCCAAACAGGTGGCTTGGACCAATCAATTTCCGGAGTTCAACCATAACGAGTTCATGGGCTGGACCCAGCAACCGGTGCAAAAACCATACGCTGTAATTGATTTGCGCAGTAATCTGGAGCATCCCCGTGTCCAGAAGCGCTTTGAGGTTAGCGAGCGCCTGCTTTCCGGCAAGCGACCAGCGCCAATTATCGTCCAGGCCGAGGGTAAAAGTTTACTCGAAGAACTATTGTGGACGATTGCTTTTGGTGATTTCGTAACGATTTACACGGCGCTTTTGAACGGCATTAATCCGGCGCCGGTCGACTTGATCGAGAAGTTCAAGAAAAGCCTGGATGATTAGATGAGCGATCAACAGCCACCCCGGTTTGATACCAGCAATTTTAGTACCGATGCTTACGCCAAACGGATTGAAAAGCCGTGGGGCTACGAGGTTCACTGGGTGCCGGCCGACGCGCCGTACATGGGTAAAATTATTCATATTAATAAGGGCGCCCGCCTAAGTCTGCAGCTGCACGACGAGAAGCAAGAGAGCTGGCTGGTAGTCAGTGGGCGGGCCGCCGTTATCTGGGAAAATGCCGCCGGCGAACTGGTGCAAACCGAATTGCAACCGGGGCAGGGCTACGGCACGAAGCTCGGTCAACGCCACCGCCTGATGGGCGTCACCGACTGCGACGTCGTCGAAGTTTCGACCCCCGAACTCGGCACCACCTGGCGCTTGGAAGATGATTACGCCCGCCCCAACGAAACGCCCGAACAGCGCGCCAAAGAACGTCAGTAAAATAGACACAAGCATTTTACTTGCATATTTTGGCCGGAGGTAGATAATACGGTTTAGGTAAGGACCACTATGGTCGGTAACATACCAACACAAAACCAAACTACCGATGAATTCCTCCGCAGCGCAGTGGCGGAGGTGCGGCCACTGTATATTGATGATGAGACAATTGAAGAATTGCGGGCCGGCGGCAGAGAATTTATCGGCGTGCGGTATTTTCATGAATTTTTTTCACCCAGTGAGGTTTCCGACGAAGACGCGGTGCCGGTGGTAGCGCGGCAGTTGGGGGACTTCATAAGAGGTTGTGTCGTCTATGAGAGCAAAGCATTATGGGTCGAAGAGGCGCTATATCACTACGCTCATTTGCCAAGTTTCGGAGAAGCCACTTCGCGGCATCTATCTTGCGAGCTAATTGCTGCATCAATAGCAGAAAAGAAGCACAAAGTACCTGGTTATTACAATCGTCATCATCGTCTGCGGACAACAGCCAAATTTATTAGTACGCTTGGACCACGCTTGCCGGCAAAGTTGGAACTTGATCGCGCCGCACCGCTATCTATTTTGCGGGCTGCTTAGATTGCGGGCCGCGCAATGCTGAAATACGGTGGGCTAATCTGTTATCATAGGTACGATGAAACAGGAGTTGGAATCGGCAATGGCGGCGGCCGTGCAGGCCTTGTTCGACGTGCCTGTGGAGGTTGTTTTGACGCGGCCGGAAGAGCAGTTCGGTGATTACGCGACCAACGTCGCGCTGCAGTTGGGTAAGCCAGTTGGCAAAAACCCCCGCGAAATTGCCGAAGCACTAGCCGTGAAGCTTCGTGAAACGTTGGCCGAACAGGTTAGTGATGTATCGGTGGCCGGTCCTGGCTTCCTCAACCTCAAGCTCGCCGATGCGGCATTGATCACGGCTGCGGGAGCGACTCCAGCTCAGTCGTTGGCTGGCCAAATCATTGTGGCTGAGTATTCCGACCCCAATCCGTTTAAAGTACTGCACGCTGGTCACTTATATACCAGTGTCGTGGGTGACGCGATTGCTAATTTGCTGGAGCAGGCAGGCGCTGAAGTTCACCGTGTTAACTTCGGTGGCGACGTCGGCCTACACGTCGGCAAAACGATGTGGGCTGTGCTGCGTGAACTCGGTGGCGAGAACCCGGACAAACTGGCCGATATTGCAGAAGATGAGCGGTCGGAGTGGATGGCCAAAGCCTACATTGCCGGTACGCGGGCGTATGAAGACGACGAGCAGGCCCAGGCCGAAATCGTCAGCCTTAATAAGCGTGTCTACGAATTGCACAATCAAAACGATCACGAATCGCCGTTCGCGCACATTTATTGGACGTGCCGCGACTGGAGCTACCAATATTTTGACGCTTTCTATGCCCGCATTGGTAGCCATTTTGAGAAGTATTACCCCGAGAGCGAAACGGCACCGCTTGGTTTGCAAACCGTCCGTGAACACGTTGGCGATGTCTATCAGGAAAGCCAGGGCGCGATTGTGTTCGACGGCGAAAAATACGGCCTGCACACCCGCGTGTTTATCAATTCCGAGGACTTGCCGACCTACGAGGCCAAAGACGTTGGCCTGATTATGAAAAAGTGGGCAGACTATTCATTTGATCGCTCAGTCGTGATCACCGGTAACGACATCGTCGAGTACATGAAAGTCGTCCTAAAGAGTATCGAGCAATTTAAGCCCGAACTGGCACAGCGCACAACTCATCTGACGCACGGTATCGTCAAGCTGAGCGGTGGCACCAAGATGAGCAGCCGTAAAGGAAATATTCTACGAGCTGTCGACGTACTGGAGGCGGCCGCTGCAGCCAACAAGACGCTGTCTGGCCAAGATAATGAGCTAACAGTGCTTGGTGCTGTAAAGTACGCATTTCTGAAGAATCGCATGGGTGGTGACATCATCTATGATCCGGCCGAATCGGTTAGTTTGGAAGGCAACAGCGGACCGTATCTGCAGTATGCGCATGCTCGGGCGCAAAGTATTTTACGTAAAGTGACCGCAGGTCATCCCGACCAAAGCGGAGGGACCTCGTACGGGATCCTGAAATTAATTCAGGATGACGGGCTGGAGGCGGGGGAGCGCAGTTTGGTACGCAAACTGTCGGAATTTTCAGAGGTGGTCGATAAAGCTGTTGCCGAACTGATGCCGCACTACATCGCCACCTATTTATACGAATTGGCCCAGACGTTTAACCGTTTTTATGAGGGCAATCGAGTGATTGGCGACAAGCGTCAAGCGCTGCGCCTGCAGCTTGTCGGGCAGTACGCCAGCCTTCTGAAGAACGGTTTGGAGCTGCTTGGTATCACCGCACCTGATAAAATGTAGCTAAAGAGGAGTTATATGGCAGCCCAATCGCGCAGACGCAAACCCAGCACTTCGCAGACGGTCACAACCGGTAGTACGATTCGTATCGAGCAGCCCAGTAGCTCACGGCATAAAAAACCAGGTGTCGCTACGGTGGTCGTTCAAGAGATTAATCCGGTTAGCGGCTTCGTGGGCTTTTTGCGCGAGCATGCCGTGGTTGGCTTGGCCGTTGGTTTCGCCATCGCTACCCAAGCCCAAGCGCTTATCAAGCAGCTGATCACCAGCTTTATCGACCCGCTGTATGCGCTACTTTTCAACGGTGATAAACTCAGTGCTCGCACAACTGCTATTCACTGGCATGGTCGAGTTCAGCAATTTGCATGGGGTGCTTTTGTGTATACGTTGATCGATTTTCTGTTCGTTTTGCTGGCTATATATTTCATTATCAAGCTCTTTAACCTGGATAAACTCGATAAGCCAAAGGAGAAATAAATGGCCGTACAGCTTTCGGACGACGAATGGAAATCCAAACTAACACCTGAGCAGTACGCAGTGCTGCGCCAAAAGGACACTGAAGCCCCGTTTACTGGCGCGCTACTGCACGAGAATAAAGCCGGTGATTTCGTATGCGGTGCGTGCGGCGCCGTGGTGTTCAAGAGTGACACCAAATTTGACAGCGGCAGTGGCTGGCCAAGCTTTTATGATCCGGCTAACACCGAAGCCGTGAAACTTATCGCCGACCCGTCGATGGGTATGGATCGCGTAGAAGTTACCTGCGCCAATTGCGGCAGCCATCTTGGCCATGTCTTTCACGACGCGCCTGATCAGCCGACCGGTATGCGCTTCTGTATCAACTCCGCTGCCCTCGACTTCAAAGAAAAAGCCTAGTTAGTTATACCTGCTGCTTGCTGGATATCTGTGTGGCTCAGGGCTGCAAACGAGTACATTTCACGCGAGACAATAATATTGCCCGCACGGTTATACTTGCTCGATTGCCGAGAATTCTCAAGAAAGCTTCGCCACTTATAGAGGCTAGCTACTACGCCACTTGTGATCGCCGCCACGCCAACAGCAGGCGAGTGAGCGACTGCTTCAACTCCCGCGTATACAGTAGCTGACGTGCCAAGTGCCAGCAAAAAATCTTTGGAGGCTGCTCTAGCGTATTCCTGCGCTGGTTCATGGTACTGATAAGGTTCCGGGCGAGTGCCCGATTCGTACGCTAAATCTTCCACGTAGCCCCAATCGAAGCCTTCAGCTTGGTTCATAGCATAACCTCCTGATTATGGGGTTATTGTCCTCTTGAAACTCGCAAATAGCAACGACGAGCCCCGAAGCTAGCAGCTGCGGTTGTAGTACTTGGTGCCCCACGTGGCCATTTGCTGTAGGATTGGTAACAGGTCGTGGCCCTTTTTTGTGAGAGTATATTCGGTACGAGGCGGCACTTCGGCGAAGCTTTGCTTGGTAATAATGCCGTGCGCCTCGAGATCATCCAGGCGCTGCGAGAGCGTGCGTGGATTGATGCCGCCGACCGATTTCTCCAGCTCACAAAAACGTTTCGGACCGCTAAATAAGTCGCGCAGGATCAGCGCTGTCCATTTATTGCCGATGATTTCCATAGCGCCGGCAATGCAGCCAGCTTTTGGTTCAATAGTGGGTGTAACAGAGAGAGTTTTCATACTTTACAAAATATAGTAATGGGCCTATACTAAAGATTAGTTAATACTATATAAAGTATATCATAGAAGGAGCAAATATGAAACTAGCTGTAATTATTGGCGCCACCCGCGAGGGGCGTAAAACACCGCAAATGGCCAAGTGGGCACGTAAAACTGCTCAGCAGGCAGAAAATATTGAGGCGGAACTGGTCGACCTCAAAGAGTACCCAATGCCATTTTTCGACGAGCCTATTTCGCCGCGCTACAATCCCCAGCGGGAAGTTAATCCGGCTGCGCAGAAGTGGCTTAAAAAGCTCGAAGAGTTCGATGCCTACCTGTTTGTAACACCCGAATATAACCACTCCATCCCGGCCGTACTGAAGAACGCGCTGGATTACGTGACTTGGGAGTTTGTGCGCAAACCGGGTGCCGTGATTGCCCATGGTTCGGCCGGTGGTGCTCGAGCACAGACCGATCTGAAGGAAATTCTGTCGGAAAGCCGGCTGGTATTGGTGCCAACCGCGCCCTCGCTGGCGATTACCGGCATGTCCGAGATGATTGACGGGGCTGGCAACCTCGCCGAAACCGTCAAAGCCAATCCTTACGGCCCGCAGGGTGGGCTAGACACGCTGTTGGTTGACTTGCAGTGGTATAGCGATGCGCTGACTGCCGCGCGCGAGCGTGAAGCCGAACCAGCACTGGTTTGAGAGACTTGTGCGTGAGCCAAAAGAGGCCTTCCGGGGCCTCTTTTGCTATTATGGTGACAATGATTGATAAACAGGCGGTGCCGACTAAGCTGTTGTGGATGGATTTGGAGATGACCGGCCTGGATGCCGGCAATGACGTTATTCTCGAAGTCGCTGCCGAGATTACCTCGGCGCGCGAGTTGTCCGCCGCCGAAATGTCCGAGCTGCGCAGCATTCTGAAAGACAAGCTCGGCCGCGAGCCGCGCATCACCACCCATGTCGATCCGAAACTGTTGGGCGGGCTGGTGCTGAAAGTCGGCTCGCGCATGATCGATTCATCCTTGCGCACCAAGCTCGATACCTTGCGTGCCGCCATGAAGGGACAATGACCATGGATATCCAGCCCTCGGAAATCTCTGCGATCCTGAAGCGCGAGATCCGCAATTTTGACGCCGAAGCCGAGGTCACCGAGATTGGCCAGGTGTTGTCCGTCGGCGACGGCATTGCGCGCGTCTATGGCCTCGACAAGGTCCAGGCCGGTGAAATGGTGCTGTTCCCGAAGGCGGGCGTGAAGGGCATGGCCCTGAACCTCGAAAAGGACAATGTCGGCATCGTTATCTTCGGTGAAGACCGCGAAATCAGCGAAGGCGACGAAGTCCGCCGCCTCGGCGAAATCGTCGACGTGCCGGTCGGCCGTGGCCTGCTCGGCCGCGTCGTCAACCCGCTGGGTGAGCCGATCGACGGCAAGGGCCCGATCGAATCGGTCGAGCGCCGTCGCGTCGACACCAAGGCGCCCGGCATCATCCCGCGCAAGTCGGTGCACGAGCCCGTGCAGACCGGCATCAAGGCGATCGACACCCTGATCCCCGTCGGCCGTGGCCAGCGCGAGCT
>Ga0207657_10000263_pt1 | contig 55704 bp, 55 predicted proteins | sample KBSC33metaG_FD_184316 | JGI IMG/M metagenome (GOLD analysis project Ga0207657, IMG submission 184316) | Corn rhizosphere microbial communities from Kellogg Biological Station, Michigan, USA - KBS C3-3 metaG (SPAdes) (version 2) | ecosystem: Host-associated > Plants > Roots > Rhizosphere > Soil ... | reverse complement strand
CGATCGCGACGACGCCGAACACGATCAGCACGATCGCTGCGACGGCGCCTCCGTATTCGAACCACTTGCGCATCTCCACTCCCTTCCTTGCGGCCAAGTCACTTGCTCGGCCTGATGCGCACACCATCGATCCGGGCTGTCCCGGCGCCATCGGGCGCGCACCTGAACGTGATTGCGGGAATGCCGCAAGACTGCTGCGGCGCTAGCGCGCGGCGAGGAGCCGGCGGTCGAGCAGCGCCTCGAGAGAGTCGACGGCGAACACGGCCAACCCGGCTGTGTGGCCCGCTTCGACGCCGGCGGAGGTGTGTGTCAACGTCACCGCAGCCTCGGGGTGGACCCCGAGGCGCTCACACGCGGCGAGGAGCAAGTCGGGTGCCGGGCGCGGGCGCAGGTGCTCGCGACGCATCGCGTCTGCGTCGATCTGCACCTCGATCAGGCGGTCGAGCTCTGCGAGCTCGAGCATCGCACCCGTGCGGGCACTGGCCGACACGACCGCCCTGCGGAGGCTCGCCCGGCCGGCAGCCTCGAGGTAGCGGCGGGCTCCGGCGACCGCGGTGACGCCGTGGACGTGCAGCTCGCGCGCGAGCACATCGCTCTTTCGCCGCGCCAGGCGTTGCATCGCCTTCGCGTCGGGTGAGATGCCTCGGCTCGCCAGGAAGGCGTGGATCCCGTCGAGGCGCGGCCGGCCGTCGACGTACGCCGGGTAGTCGGTGTCGCGGTCGAACGGGATGAACTGCCAGCCGACACGCTCGGCGGTCTCTTGCAGGAACGGGTCGAAGGTGAGCGCCCACGCTGATGCGTGCAGGCGGCCGCTGTCGGTCAGCACGCCGTCGAGGTCGAAGACGCACGCCTCGATGCCGGGCTCCAGTCCCAGCTCGCGCAGGGTGACCGGCTGGTCGACGAGCCACGGCGGTGTCACGCGGAGCGTGCGTGCGAGTCGCGCCAGGAGATCTGCCGTCTCGCGCCGCTCCACGCCGAGCGCGCTGCGGCGGCGTGCAAGCTCATCTGCGCGCACGAGCCCCGCGACCGCGCTCAGTGCACGCTGGTCTGCGTCGAGCGCGTGCTGCCAGCCGTTCGCAGCGGGCTCGAGATTGGTCGCCTCAGTGGCGTGCGCCGACATGATCGGCGAGCTCGTGGCGTCGCGCGGCCCGCTCCGAGACCACCAGCACCGGGCAGCCGGCGACGTGCGGCAGCCGCATCGCGACGCTTCCCGCGAAGACGCCCGCCACCGAGCCGAGCCCGCGGGTCCCGCAGACGATCACGTCTGCTTCGTGCGCCTCGGCAGCCGCAGCGATCTCGCCGGCGGGGCCGTGATGCGTTACGACGACGACGAGCTTCACATCGGTGCCGTCCGCAAGCAGCGCCTCCACCTGTCCGTGGATCTTCGCCTTGCGATCCGGCTCGTCGACCGCGATCGGAGCTCCGCTCACGCGACCGCCCGCAAAGCGCTCGTCGCAGTGGAACGCGATCAGCCGGCCGTTCGGCTCGAGCACACGGCGAGCCTCGTCGAGGGCGCCGTCCGCGCCCTCGGAGCCATCGGTGGCCCAAAGAACCGTCTTGTACACGGTGTCCATCTCCTTTCACGCGTCGAACTGCCCCGATCGTCACGCGCGTGTTCCCGGCGGGAATCGGCGAAGACCCGGAACCGTCGTACGGGAATTCACCGCTCGCCCATCTGCTCCGGCACGACACCGTGTACGGACCGTTCCCTGGCGACGTCGCGTTCGGCACCGGCGCGCTGTATGTCGACGGGCACGAGATCCCGGTGTCCCACGAGCGGCTGCCCTCAGGGCTCCCGTGGGCGCAGCTCGGGGCAGACGTCGTCCTCGAGTGCACGGGGAAGTTCCGTGCGCGAGACGCGCTGAAGGTCGTGTTGACCGCAGCGCCGGTGCCGGCGCTGCCGCAGCACGAGACCGAGCAGGTTCCGATCGGTGTCTGAGATATCCCTGCCGGGCGGAGGCGCGCCGGCCTCCGCCCGGCAGTACGCTCCCGGGACGATGACGCCCGACGAGTTGCGCCTGGTCGATGCGTACTGGCGCGCGGCGAACTACCTGTCCGTCGGCCAGATCTACCTGCTCGACAACCCGCTGCTCAAGCAGCCACTTGCGCCGGAGCACGTGAAGCCGCGGCTGCTCGGCCACTGGGGCACGACGCCCGGGCTCAACCTGGTCTACGCACACATGAACCGCGTCATCCGCGCGCGCGACTTGAACGCGATCTACATCTGCGGTCCTGGCCACGGCGGGCCGGGAATGGTCGCGAACGCTTACCTCGAGGGGACGTACAGCGAGCTGTACTCCGACATCCGCGAGGGCGAGGAGGGGCTTCGCCGCCTGTTCCGTCAGTTCTCGTTCCCCGGCGGCATCCCGAGCCACGCCGCTCCCGAGACACCGGGCTCGATTCACGAAGGCGGCGAGCTTGGCTACGCCCTCGCGCATGCCTACGGCGCGGTGTTCGACAACCCGGACCTTCTGGCCGTGTGCGTCGTCGGCGACGGCGAGGCCGAGACCGGGCCGCTCGCCACGAGCTGGCACGCGAACAAGTTCGTGAGCACACAGCGCGACGGCGCGGTGCTGCCGATCCTGCACCTGAACGGATACAAGATCGCGAACCCGACGGTGCTCGCGCGCATCCCGGAGCGCGAGCTCTTCGCGCTCTTCGAGGGCTACGGCTACCACCCGATTCTTGTTGCGGGCGACGAGCCCGACCCTGTGCACGACGCGCTGGCCGCCGCGCTCGACGAGTCGCTCGATCGCCTCGCCGCAATCCGTGCGGGGGATCGGTCGAGTTGGCCGATGATCATCCTGCGGACGCCGAAGGGCTGGACCGGCCCGGCCGAAGTCGACGGTCTGCCGGTCGAGGGCACCTGGCGCTCCCATCAAGTGCCGCTCGCCGAGACGCGGACGAACGACGCGCACCGCGCACAGCTCGAGGCGTGGCTCAAGAGCTACCGCCCAGAGGAGCTGTTCGACGATCGCGGTGTGCTGCGGCCCGAGCTGAGAGCGCTCGCTCCAGACGGCGCGCGCCGCATGAGCGCGAACCCGCACGCCAACGGCGGCCTGCTACTCCGCGACCTCGACCTGCCCGACTTTCGCTCGTACGCAGTTTCCGTCGACCGTCCCGGCGCCGGGTCGAGCGAAGCGATGCGCGTGCTCGGCGCGTTCCTCGCCGACGTGGTGCGCTGCAACCCTGAGACGTTCCGTGTCTTCGGGCCGGACGAGACCGCATCGAACCGGCTGGCCGACGTCTTCTCGGCGACCGACCGCCAGTGGGAGGCGGCGATCCTGCCGACCGACGAGCACCTCGCGCCGGAAGGGCGAGTCGTGGAGATCCTGTCCGAGCATCTGTGCCAGGGCTGGCTCGAGGGCTATCTGCTGACCGGGAGGCACGGAGTCTTCAATTGCTACGAGGCGTTCATTCACATCGTCGATGCGATGTTCAACCAGCATGCGAAGTGGCTGAAGGTCACGGCCGACATCCCGTGGCGTCGCCCGATCGCGTCGTTGAACTACCTGCTGAGCTCACACGTGTGGCGGCAGGATCACAATGGCTTCTCACACCAGGACCCGGGCTTCATCGACCACGTCGTGAACAAGAAGGCCGAAGTCGTGCGTGTGTACCTGCCACCGGACGCAAACACGCTGCTCAGCGTGGGCGATCATTGCCTGCGCAGCCGCAACTACGTGAACGTCGTCGTCGCAGGAAAGCAGCCGGCGCTCAACTACCTCACGATCGACGAAGCGATCCTGCACTGCACACGCGGTGTCGGCATCTGGGAGTGGGCGTCGAACGACAGCGACGCCGAGCCGGACGTCGTCCTCGCGTGTGCCGGCGACATCCCGACGCTCGAGACGGTCGCGGCTGCGGCCCTGCTGCGCGAGCACCTGCCCGAGCTGCGTGTGCGCGTGGTCAACGTCGTCGACCTCATGCGCCTGCAGCCCGACACGGAACATCCGCACGGCCTCCCCGATCCCGAGTTCGACGGTCTTTTCACGACCGACAAGCCGATCGTCTTCGCCTACCACGGCTACCCGTCACTCATCCATAGCCTCACCTACCGGCGCACCAATCATGGGAACTTGCACGTTCGCGGCTACAAGGAGGAAGGAACGACGACGACGCCGTTCGACATGGTGATGCTGAACGACCTCGACCGGTTCCATCTCGTGGTCGACGTCATCGATCGTGTCCCCGGCCTCGCCACGTCGCATGCACACCTGCGACAGGAACTGGTCGACGCGAGACTCGCGGCGCGTGCCTACACGCGCGAGCACGGGGAGGACGATCCGGCGATCGCGAACTGGGTCTGGCCGGACGCGTCGTGATCCTCGTCGCGAACGCGGGGTCGAGCAGCCTCAAGCTCTCGGCTATCGCCGACGACGAGTCGTCGAGTCACGTCGAGTCACTGGTCGATGCTCCGGCCACGGTGACGGCGGTCGCGCATCGGATCGTCCACGGCGGCCGTCGGTTTCGCGATCCGGTCGTGGTGGATGACGCGGTTCGCAGCGAGATCGAGGCGCTCGACGAGCTTGCCCCGCTCCACAACGCCGTGCAGGTGAAGGTCATCGACGAGGCTCGTCGCGTCTTGCCCGATATCCCGCACGTCGCGGTGTTCGACACGGCCTTCCACGCGACCATCCCGGACGTCGCTGCGACCTACGCCGTGCCGCAGGCCTGGGCGCGCGACTGGGGCGTGCGCCGCTACGGGTTCCACGGTCTGTCGGTGCAATGGGCGGCCGACTGTGTTCGCGTCTCGCGTCTCGTCGTGTGCCACCTCGGCGCGGGCTGCTCGGTCACCGCCGTGCGCGACGGAAGGTCCGTCGACACGACGATGGGGTTCTCGCCACTCGAGGGCGTGCCGATGGCGACGCGGTCGGGCTCGATCGACCCGGCGGTCCCGTTGTTCCTGATCCGCACCGGCCGGCTCGCCGCGGACGAGGTCGCGGAAGCGCTCGAGCGTGAGTCCGGGCTCCTCGGCCTCTCGGGCGCGTCGAGCCGGGTCGAGGAGCTCGAGCAGTCCGACGATCCGGCCGCGCAGCTTGCGCTCGAGGTGTTCACCTATCGCGTCGCCTGCGCGGTCGGGCTTCTGGCCGTCCCGCTCGGCGGCCTCGACGCGCTGGTGTTCACCGGCGGTGTCGGCGAGAACTCGGTCGCCGTTCGCGACGGTGTCTGTTCCCGGCTCGCGTTCCTCGGCGTCGGGACGGACGCGGTCGCGGTGCACGTGATCGCGGCGCGCGAGGACGTGATCGCGGCGCGCGAGGCACGGCGCGTGCTCTCCGGGTAACTGCGGGAAACCCGCACACCGGATCCGCGTTGTCGAGGACGCCGTGGGCGCGGTGCGCTCCTACCGTCGGGTCAAACCGTTCGCAAAGGAGCAGGCAGATGACTTCGTCCCATTCCAGCTACGGCACGTCCGACTCCGGGGCCTTTTGGGGTGCGGGCGTGCTTCTCATGGGATTCCTGGTTGCCGTGCTGGGGTTCGTCTCGTTGATGATGTGGATCGATGCGCGCAACGCGCGAGGTGATGTGCATCGCGCTGCAGCTCAGACGTCGACAACCGTAATGCCCGGCATGACGAGCTCTGGCACCACAGCGGCGGGCAGCCTGACGAGCTATGCCGACGCCGCGCCTGCGAACGCAGACGAGCTGGCTGCCGCACATGCGCCGTACCCCGCGACGCTTCCACCTGCGCAGGCCGGACCCGTCGCCGACGTCAACCTGGTCCTCAGCGACATCACCACCGAGATCGCGCCGGGCGTCAAGTACGCCGCGTGGGCGTGGTCGGCCGGGGCACCCGGCCCGGTGATCCACGTACGCCAAGGGCAGCTCGTGAAGATCACGCTGACGAACAAGGGAGCGATCCCGCATTCGGTCGACTTCCACGCCGCGCGCATCGCACCGGACAAGGCGTTCACCGACGTTCTGCCTGGCAAGTCGGTCAGCTACACGTTTCGCGCCAACGATCCGGGCGTCTTCATGTACCACTGCGGGACGAAGCCGGTCCTCATGCACATTGCGAACGGGATGTACGGCGCGATCGTCGTGGAGCCGAAGCCAGGTGTGCTTCCGCCTGCGGACAAGAACTACGTGCTCGTGGCGAGCGAGTGGTACCTGAGCTCCGACGGCCTGAAGGCGCCCGCGCAGTTCGACGTGGCGAAGGCGCATGCGCGCCAGCCGGACTGGATGACCTTCAACGGCTACGCGGGGCAGTACGTGAAGCATCCACTGACCGCAAAGCCCGGCGACCTCGTCCGTTTCTGGGTTGTCGACGCCGGGCCGTCGCTCGACACCGACTTCCACATCGTCGGCACGATCCTGAACACCGCGTACCCGTTCGGCGATCTCAATCCCGCCGACGCACTCCACAATGTGCAGACCGTCACGGTTCCTGCGGGCGGCGGCGGGGTGTTCGACGTGAAGATCGACGACCCGGGTCTCTACCCCTTCGTCTCACACGCGTTCGCGGCGGTCGATGAAGGCCAGGTCGGGCTGTTGAACGTCGGCAACGTCAAAGGAACGATGTCCCACTAGCCGCCACACGTCGATCGGTATGCGAGCCCCGGCGCCAGCGCCTCCCACTCGCTCCTCGTGAAATCGCCGACCACCCGACGACAAACGAGCGAGCGAAGATCGCCGAGATCGGTCCAGAGCACGCCCTGCCAAAGCCGCACGGCGCCGTCCTGGTGGGCCGAGGCGACCGTGCGCCCGTCGGGGCTGACGGCGACGCCGGACACCGTGCCGGCGTTGCCGTCGAGTGGTTGAGCGAGTTGTGCGTGGCTGCGGACGTTCCAGAGCCGCACGCTCCCGTCGTCGCCGGCGGACACGAGCAGGCGACCGTTCGGCGTGAACGCGACGCTCTCGACGCGCGCGACCGGCCCTTTCAGCGGCTGGCCGGCGAAGCGGTGCCGGCGAAGGTCCCAGAGCCGGATTCGGCCGTCGACCTCACCGATCGCAAGCGTTCGCCGGTCGGGCGCGAACGCGACGCACAGCGGCTGCCCGCCGCCGAGTGGAACCCGGCCGAGCGCGCGCCGCGTGCGCACGTCCCAGAGCCCGACCCCGTCGTCGACGCTCGCCCAGGCGAGCGTGCGACCGTCGGGGCTGAACGCGAGGCTCGTGACCTGCCCGAGCCCCGACGGCGTTCCGCCGATGGGTGTGCGTCGCGGGAGGTCCCACAGCCTGATCCGGCCGTCGTCGCCCGCTGCAGCCAAGAGGCGTCCGCTGCGGTCGAAGCTCACCGCGTGGACCGCGCCCGTGCCGGCCTCGCGCGGGAGCCCGACCGGTTGCAGCCTGGGAACGCTCCAGAGGCGCACGGTGCCGTCGTCGCCCCCGGTCGCGATCGCGTGCGCATCGGGTGCGAAGGCAATGCTCTCGACCGAGCCGGCGCTCGCGCCGGCGAGCGGCGTGTGGGTGCGGGCATCCCACAGCCGCAGCGACGGATCGAACCCTCCTGCAGCGAGGAAGCGTCCGTCCGCGCTGAACGCAACGGCTACGGCGTCGTGTGCCGGCGGTCCTAGGATGGTCGGCAGCCGGTCGCGTGCCGGCATGGTCCATAGGCGCACCGTTCCGTCGTAGCTGGCAGAGGCGAGCAGCCGGTTGTTCGGAGCGAACGCGAGAGCGGTCAGTGCTCGCGTGTGACCGCGCAACACGTTGCGCTGCGTGTGCGAGGGCACGTCCCACACGCGCACCGTCCCGTCGAAGCCGGAGGTCGCGAGCGTCGTGCCGTCGCGGCTGAACGCGAGCCCCCACACGGCGCCTGCGTGTGGATCGAACGGGGTGCCGATGAAGCGCAGGCGCCGCACGTCGACGAGCCGCACGGTTCCGTCTTGGCACGACACCGCGAGCTGCCGGCCGTCGCCGCTGAACGCAACGCCGAGCAGTGGCCCTTTGCCGGCGTAGTCGAGACGACCGATCAACGCACGCGCATTCACGTCCCACACACGAACGACATCGTCGAACCCGACGGCGGCGAGCCGCTGCCCGTCCGGGCTGAACGCGACCGAGACGACGCGCCCGGCACGGTCGCGAAGCGGCTCGCCGAGCGGCGCGAGCGTGTGTGGGTCGCGCAGCCAGACGACGCCGTCGTCACCAGCGGAAGCGAGCAGGCGGCCGCGCGGGCTGAACGCGACGCTTCGGACCGCGGTGCCCGCGCGTGCAGTCGCGCTCAACGGTCGATGTGCTCGCACGCTCCAGAGGCGGATCGTTCCGTCCGCGCCGGCGACGGCGAGCGTGCGACCGTCCGGGGCAAAAGCGACGCTCCAGACCTCGCCGACGCTCTCGGTCAGCGGCGGGCCGATCGCCTTGCGCGCAGGCAGGTCCCAGAAGCGCAGCGTCCCGTCGAACTCCGCCGATGCGAGGGTGCCTCCGTCGGGGCTGACCGCAAGCGCGCGCATGCCGTCGCTGCCGCCGCGGAGGATCGACTCCGTGTCGTGGAGGCGAGGGCTCTCGAGCGCACCGATCACGGCACCGGTCGCCTGGGTCGTAGGGCTCGTCGCGTACGCGGCCAGAGCAAGCAGCAGCGCGCGGTCGACATGGCCTCCGAGCTGCGCGCGCGACTGCGACGCGAGCGCGAGCGAGGCGGCCGAGCGGGCAGAGCGCTTGGCATCGCTGCGTTGCAGCAGCGCCCAGATGCCGAGCGCGGCGAAGACGGCGGCGAGCGTGGTCAGGACCGCCCCGACCCGGAGGAGTCGTCGCACGGCGGCGCGGCGCGCCCGTTCCTGCTCGTAGTCGCGCCGCCACTCCAGGATCGGCTCCGCAAGCACGTCGTGAAAGAGCTCGTATCGCATCGAGTCGCTCTCGTTCGGAGGGGGCACGCGGCGGAGGATGCGTCCCGACTCGGCGCGGCACAGCTTCTCGAGCACCGCAGTCACCTCGAGCTCGGGTTGCCGCGTCCACTCCGCAAGATCCGCGGCCGAGTGGGCGACCTTGGTCTTGGACGTGGTGATGAGGAAGCGGAACACGGTCGACGCGACTGACTGCTCGCGGCCGCTGAGCCCGTCGAGGGCATCGAGCAGGTGGTTCTCGACGATCTGCTGCGCGCCGCCGAGCTGCTCGAGCGTCGCGCGCGTCAGCTCACGCGACCCGGAGGCGACGGCGGCACGCCAGAGGCGCTGCATCACGAGCTGGAGAAACGGAGCCTCGACCTCCTCGGCGCGGGTCGACGTGATCTCGGGGAACGGCTGCACCGCAGGAGGTGAGAGGCCGCCGGTCGCCGCGGCATCAATGACCTCCTCGACGAGCGAGCGCCCGAGCACATAGGCCCGCTCGCCGGGCGGGAGTCGGCGGTTCCACTCGGCGATCGGGCGCTCGATCGCTTCGCGGGCCGCGGCTCGGGTCAGGTGCTCGACGCGGATGTAGTTCGCAAAGAGATGTGGGATGCGGCCCTCGAAGCGATCGAGCTTCGCCCACGCGTCGTCGCGGATCGAGAGCAGGATGTTCACCCGGAGGTTCGGCTCGTTGACGATTTCCTCGAGCAGGCGTCCGAACTCGTCGTCCCCGTGCTCGCCGCCCTGGTAGAGGAAGTAGTCCTCGAACTGATCGAGCACGACGAGCAGCGTGCGCACGTGATCCGTCCATGCGCGCAGCGTTGCGACGACCGGGTCGCGGGGCTGCCACAGGGCGAGCTCGCGGCCGCCGAGTGCCTCGGTCGCGGCTCGATGGATCGCCGTCATTAGCGCGGGCAGAGGGTCGTCTCGCCACGCACTGAAGACGCAGACGGCGGAGGGTGCGCGCGCCGGTCGCCCTCGTGCGACTTCGAACATCTGGGCACGCAGGTCGTTGACGACTCCGGCGCGCAGAAGTGAGGTCTTGCCCACGCCGCTCGCGCCGTACGCAATCGTCAGACGGGATGCGCGCAGGTTGCCCGTGATGATCCTCCTCTCCTCGTCGCGGCCGAAGAAGAAGTCTGCGTCGGCCTCGTCGTAGGGCACGAGGCCGACGTAGGGAGTGGCCGGCTCGGCCATCTACGGCAAGACGCTCTCGAGGCGCTCGACGTATTCGTCGAGCGGCACGTAGAGCAGCTCGATGTCGCCCCGGTCCCGCCAGAGTGCCTCCTCGACCTCGCGCGCACCTGCGTCAGCCGGCTCGCGCTGCACCGCCCACGACTTCAGGTCCAGTTGCCGCGCGCCCCAGATGCGGTTGAGGATCACGCGCAGGTTCCAGTCGCGCATCGAATAGCCGAGGAACAAGAAGTGGCTGTCGGCCATTCGCTCGCGGAGCGCGACGGGGATCTGCTCGCCGACATCGCCGCCGACGAGGTAGTCGATGTAGCTGTCCTCGGTGATGACGTAGCTGTCGCGGTTCGCGTCAGTTCGATCGATCGCCCCGTGCAGCTTGAGGATCACGCTCCGCTCGTCGAGGTCCAGGCCGGTGTACTTGTTCGGCCGCTCGATCGGGATCACGTCGCCGGAGGGCGTCCGGTGGAGGAACCGGCCCTGCTGCGGGCCGCGCTTCGCCTCGTACCAGACGACGTCGAACGCCTCGCCCGCCTCTGCGAGCGCGCGCTCGACGAGATCGTCGTAGTTCGTCGTCAGGACGAGCGGCTGTTGCGACCCGCGCTCGCGCATGGCCGGCGGCAGCCGCGCGAGTAGCCGGTGCAGCGACGTCGGCGGGTAGTCCGAGTCGAAGATCGAGTGCAGGTAGCGGTAGAGCTGCCGTTCTCCGAGCGTGGCGTCGACGTATTGCGAGATGCGCAGCAGGTCGAGGTCGCGGTCGGGATAGAGGCTCCGCTCGGCCAGCGTGCGGGCAAGCTCACCACCGCTCGGCGCGAACTGCCCGAGCGCCCACGGCGCCTCGTCGGGACGGTCGCAGAGGTTCGCGCCCGCTCCGAGAAACGGCACGACCTCTGCGCTGCCGAGGAAGCCCGCGACGAGCGCGTAGTGACGATCGTCGGGCGGCAATTCGGCCCTCGGCCTACGACGTCACCGACGCGCAGGTGATGTACAGCGTCACGGTCCCGGTCTCGCCGGTCGTGTTCCTGACCTTGAACCTCCATTCGGATTCGGACGTGGGATGGTCCTCGAACACCGTGAGGTTGTCGCTCTGGTTCTTGTCCTTCGGGTCGAGGTCCCAGCCGCCGGCGAGCACGGACTTGCCGCCGGGGCAGTCGAGCCTGTTGTCCGTCACGCCCTCGCCATAGGGAACCTGCTTCGTCACCTGCTGGTAGCCCGCCGGCAGCGCCCCGTTCGTGTCGAGCACGGGGATCTGGCCCGCCGTCGGCGCCCGCGACGACGCGTGCCCGTTGAGCGCGCCGGCGTTCTTCGCGAAGCCTGCGACCTTGGCGAACGGCACGACCTTCGCGATCGACGTGCCTGCGGCCTGGCCCAAGGGTGTCCAGCCCAGCAACGCGACCACCAGGGTCGCCGCCCAGAGTCCGGTGTGCAGCCTGCTCATCGCTGCTTCCTCCCTTCGAGTGATGTCCATCCGTGCGAAGGCGTGCGACGCTCGCGCCTGTGGATGCCGGAGTCGTCGTCGCCGTGATCGCGCTCGCCGGGGCGGTCGCCGCCGCCGGCATCTCGCTGTACGGGCAGATCCATGTGCAGGAGGCCGCTGCACGGCACGAGGCCGAAGATGTTCTCGCCCGCTATCAGGCGCCGCTCGCGACGGCGGCGTACGAGCTGCAGGGCCGGCTGTACAACATCGTCGCACTCGGGTTCCTGCGGAAGTACTTCGTCGACGGCGACGAGGCGCAGAGGACGTACGCGGTCGAGAACACCCTGTACGTCGTCGCGCAGTATCTCGGGTGGAGCGAGATCCTCAGGCGAGAGATCCAGTTTCTGAGCTACGCCGACACGGTTCGGACGAGGGCGGTCGCCGATCGGCAGCAGCAGGTGATCGAGTTGTTCCAGTCCGACGACCCGTCGCTTGGGCGGCCGTTCCTGATCTGGCGCGGCGAGCAGCGTGCGATCGGTGAGCGCATGATCGAGCGCGACAACGGTCGCACCCAGTGCCTCGGCTACGCCGGCTTTCTCGAGCGCGACGACGCGCTCTTCGGCCGGTGGCTCGGGCGACTGGAGCGCGACATCGACGAGATCGCCGGCGCGCCGAGCCCGCGCCTCGTCAAGCTCCAGCATGGGCTCGTCGATCTGATCCGCGAGCTCGATCCGGAGCGTGTCCGCTACGCGGACGAGATGCTGCAGAAAGTCTGACGTCACAACCGAGTCGTCCTCCGAGGAGTGGGGAGGCCGCGCAGCCGGCGGATCACTGCGCTTGCGAACGGCGCGACGAGAAGCGTCCAGAGCAGCAGCCCGGCGAAGATCGCGAGCGCTTCGAAGCTCTCCCGACCCTGGCGCTCCCAGTAGACGTCCTTCAGCCTGAGCCAGAGCGCGAACTCGTCGAGAACGAGCGCCGAGCCCACGCCGTAGCCGACGGCCGTGGCGCGAAAGCTGAACCGCGTCGGCTGCTCGTGGACGCCCGCGAGCAGCAGCCAGGCGTAGCCGACGAGCAGCAGGATCACGATCCCGGCGACGAGGTGATGGATGTGGAGGCCGTTGATCACGATCCCCCCGTTGGCCCCCGCCCCGGCTGAGTGCAGCACGCTCGTGACACCGCGTGTGATCGCGAGCGCGACGACGAACCCGAGCGTCGCGAACATCGCTCGTTCGCGACGCACCCCTAGGTGGTGATGGAGGTGCAGGCCCGGCTCTTGCACGGCCGGCACCTCCAGCGCCAGGATCACGTCAGTTGCTGAGCGCGGTGAGGTACGCGTTCAGTTTCTCCATGTCGAACCCATGCAGACCCGTGCCGTCGCTGCGCAGCGCCTCGGTCGTGATGTACACCCAGGCTTCGTCGTTGTACTGCTCGTAGAACGCCACGGTGAAGACCTGCCGCTTGCCCCAGGTGATCGCCGAAGCCTCGGTCTTGGCATGCAGCGAGCCCACCACGGGGACGTAGTGGCCACCCTCGATCTTCGCGCCGTGCACGGGCGACCACGGCTCGTTGTGTGCGAACTGCTTCATCGCCGAGTCCGGGAACTTGAAGCCGATCCCGACCGCGCCGAAGACGTACGCGGCCTGCTCGAGGTGCTCCCAGTTCTTCGGATCGAGTGACACGTACGCGCCGATCTGATGTCGCGCACCCGTCGCGTCGGTGATCCCGGTCTTCCGCCGGTACGAGAGCGCCTCGTGCACGTTGGTGCCTTGATCCGTGCTGGGGTCGTTGCGGTCGAAGCCGGTGACGGCCGCGTAGTCGCTGAGGACCGAGTCGTCGGTGAACGCGAGGTCGCGGCGATGCACGACTTTGTTCAAGAGCATGTGCTCATGGGCCGCGCCGGCCCACACGCAATCGCCGTAGCGGTCGTTGCCGAGCATCTGCCAGTTCGAGTACGCGTTCCCGTGACCGAACCGCGAAGGCGTCTGCGGTAGCGTGATCGACGCTGCGAAATCCGAGAACTTGAAGTCCGTCTTGCGCGGTGCGGCCTCTTTCTTGCCGAGCTTCAGCTCTTGGTCTGGCGGCATGGGTCTCTCCCCCTATGCGGGTCGGTGGACGGTTCCGCAGATGTCGTCGCTCTCGTTTTTCGAGAGCGGATGGACGGCGTTCACGCCACCGCAGTCAGCTTCGACGTGGCGCGGTCCGCACTAACTCGGCGCGATCATCACGCGCGCTTCAAACGTCGTCAAGGGTCTGACATCAAGCTCACTCGTTCGAGGGTTGACCGTCGCGAGAGCAGTTGCGTAGGTTCGAGCCCGGTCTTGAAGACACACGAGAGGGCTCATGTCGGCGACCATCTTTGAGTGGAATGATCTAGCGAAGTACAAGCGCGAGGGTCGGTTCCTGGACGGCTATCCACCCGAGCTCCGAACGTTCTTCTCGCCGCGCGACGACTTGCACGGGTTGCTCAAGGACTTGCTCTCGAGTGCACAGCATTCGATCGTGCTCAACATGTTCGGCTACGCCGACGAGGAGCTCGACGAGATCATCCGCAACAAGCTGACGAGCGATCACGTGTACGTGCAGATGAGCCTCGACAAGTCGCAGTCGGCCGGAGTCCACGAGCGGCAGCTGCTCGCGCGGTGGAACAACCATGCCTTCGGGAACAGCATCGCGATCGGCACGAGCAACACGAAGCACGCGATCTCGCACCTGAAGATCCTGATCGTCGACGGCGTCTACACCGTGAAGGGGAGTACCAACTGGTCGATCTCCGGTGAGCAACAGCAGGACAACGAGCTGACGCTGTCGCGCAACGCCGTGATCGCGGCCGAGACACGCGCCGTGCTCGATCTGAACCACGACTGGATGCTCAAGCAGATGGCTGCGAGCCGAAAGAAGTCGTCCGACAGGAAGACGCCGTCGATCGTGCGCGCGCCGCGCACGCCGAAGCCGAAAGCGGCGTGAAGGAGGCCACTCAGACCTAGGCGTTCGTGTCAAAGGCGGGGGAAGAACCGGGCGGCAGGATCGCCCTCGTGGCTCAGTCATTGCCCGAAAGGCGGTTCTTGCATGTCCACGCTTTGGCGTTTGCTCGGGGCACTTGCAGGTGGCGTTGCAGGTGTCGCTCTTGGAATCGGAATTGCGAAGGCGTTCGAGTCGAGCGCGCTCTGGGTCGTGCTCGCAGCCGCCGGCCTCATCGTCGTCTGCGTTGTCCTCTACGTCGTCGCGCGCACGCGCAAGGCGCCGGGAACGACGGCCGGCGAGTTCATGCCCGGCCTGTTGCTCGGATTCAACACCGGGATCAACGGCGCACTGATCGCAGCAATCGTCGGCCCCGTCGGGATCATTGTCTGCGTCGTCCCGGTGCTCGCGATCATCGCGCCGCTCGCGCGCACCGGCGTCTACCAGTTCTTCCTCGGCTGGTTCAACCTCGTCATGCCGATGTCGTGGGTCGTCATCGGCCTCGGGCTTCTCTTCGTGCTCGCCAGCGGCCTGCTCGCGCTCGTGAACCTGATCTTCAAATCCGAGTTCCTGAAGATCGAGAAGCTGACGATCGACCCCGGCACGGGCACGACCTATCTCGTCGGCGGGCTCGCCGGCAACGGCAACCTCAGCCCGCATTCGACCGGGTTCAACATGGGCAGCTTCGCCTTCCTGAAGAGCGGTCAGGACAGCACGTACCTCGAGAAGCACGAGGCCGGCCACACCCTGAATCTCGGCATCTGGGGCTTCGTCATCCACTTCATCGGCGCTCTCGACGAGAACGTGTTCGGCGGCGGCAACGGCGCCTACACCGAGCTCTTCGCCGAGAGTCACGTGCCGCTCGGGACCCAGCAAGGCCCGATCTTCCCGATGTGGTGCGATCCCGTCGGAGAGTCCGCGACCGCGTTCGCAGCGCACCCGGTGGGTACGTGATCGACGAGATCGATCAGCAGCTGACCGGCTGGGTGGACGACGTCGTCCCCGGTGCGACGGTCACACTCGACGGCCTCGCGGCCGGAGCCACGGCCGACGTCTGCCTGCATCTCTTCGAGCTCGCCGATCTGCCGCCCGCGCGCGGGATCGACCGGCCGCCGCTGCAGGTGGAGCTCGGCTACCTGGTGACGACCGGAGGTGCCGACGCACACAAGCGTCTCGGTGCACTGCTGTTCGCGGCACTCCAGAGCCCGGACTACGACGTGCGCTTTCCGGGCGACATGTCGGCGTACTGGCGCGCGGCGAATGTCCCGCCGCAGCCGAGCTTCGTCCTCGCCGTTCCGCTGCGGCAGGACGTCGTGGTACCGGCTGCGCCGCCCGTCACCTCGGCCCTGCGCATTCAGAGCGTCGGTTCGACCTCGCTCGCCGGCGTCGTCCTCGGCCCCGGCGACGTCTCTATCGCGGACGCGATGGTCGAGATCCCGTCGCTCGCGCTCACGACACGTTCCGACCCGCGCGGCCGGTTTCGGTTCAGCGCGGTGCCGACGAGCGGGCCCGAGTTGCACGTCCGAGTCCGCGCGAAGGCGCAGGAGTTTCCGTTCACCGTCGACAGTTCGGCGCCGCAGCCCGTGACGCTGAGGCTCGACCTAGCGAAGGGATGAGATGTCACTCACGAGCTACCACACCCCAGGCGTCTACGTTGCGGAGATCCCGGCCGGGCCGCGTCCGATCCAGGCCGTCGGCACGAGCACGGCGGTGTTCATCGGCGAGGCGCCGCTCGACAACGCGTTCGTCAACCAGGCCCGTGCAGTGAACAACTGGTCGGAGTTCCTGAGGCGGTACACGCCGGACCGCAATCGCCAGAGCACGATGCTCTCGAACGCGGTCTACGGCTTCTTCGACAACGGTGGGACGCGCTGCTTCATCGTCAACACGGGCGGTGAGGCGGGGCTGGTTGACGCTCTTGCCGCCGCGGCGGTCGAGGACGAGATTGCGATCGTCGTCGCTCCGGGCCTCACCGATCCAGCGAGCCACGACGCCGTGCTGAGCCACTGCGAGCTCCTCGAGGATCGCGTCGCGATTCTCGACACGCCCGAAGAGGTCGACGACATCGAGCTCTTGACCCAGGTCGAGACGGTCACCGTCCCGCCGCCGAAGAAGAAGAGCGGCGGCGGTGGTGATGCGCCGCCGCCGGCGGCAGCAGCGGACGACGGGCCGCAGGCCGGCGGTCTGCGGCCGCGGCAGTCGGACCGTGGGTTCGGAGCCGTCTACTTCCCGTGGATCACTGTCATGGACCCGATCGAGGACACGCTCGTCAACGTTCCTCCGTCCGGGCACATGGCGGGTGTCTGGGCGCGCACGGACGCGACGCGCGGCGTGCACAAGGCACCTGCGAACGAGAGCGTCAGTGGGGCGCTCAACCTGACGTACCGGCTCACGCGCGACGAGCAGGGCGTGCTGAACGACGTCGGCGTGAACTGCCTCCGCCTCTTCGCCACCGAGGGCATCCGCGTGTGGGGCGCGCGCACGCTGGCCGACGCGGCGAGCGAGTGGCGCTACCTCAACGTCCGGCGGCTCTTCAACATGATCGAAGAGTCGATCGCGCAGGGCACCAACTGGATCGTCTTCGAGCCGAACGACCGAACGCTGTGGAAGCACATCCGGCGAGACGTCGGCGCGTTCCTCACGCGCGTGTGGCGTGACGGCGGGCTCATGGGCGCAACGCCCGACGAGGCGTTCTTCGTCAAGTGCGACGAGGAGACGAACCCATCGGACGTGATCGACGCCGGACAGGTCGTCGCGGTCATCGGGCTCGCGCCGGTGAAACCCGCCGAGTTCGTCGTGTTTCAAGTCATGCAATCCGCTTCCGGCGCGCAGGTATCAGCCGTCGCCGGCGCCTAGAGCAACGAGGAGAGACCACCGATGCCCGAAGCCGCACAGTCCACGCAACCAGCGTCGTCCGGCGCGCAGCCGGGGACGTTCATCGATCCGTACCGCGCCTACAACTTCAAGCTGCAGATCCAGGGAGTGACTGAGGGGCACTTCACGCAGTGCAGCGGTCTCGAAGTCGAGGTGGAGCCGATCCGCTACCGCGAAGGCGGCGCCTCGCAGGTCGTGCATGTGATCCCAGGCCCCGTGACGTACGGCGATGTGACGCTGTCGTACGGGCTGACCTCGTCGATCGAGCTCTGGCAGTGGCTGACGAGCGCGGTGCAGGGCAGCGTCGAGAGACGGAACGTCTCCATCCTGATGCTCGACAGCACCGGTGCAACCGAGGTCATGCGCTGGGATCTCACGAACGCGTGGCCGACGCGCTGGCGCGGCGCTCCGCTCGATGCGCTCAACCGGGAGATCGCGATCGAATCGATGACGCTTGTCTTCGAGACGCTCCAACGGGCGTAGCGCCATGACCACCTGGGGAGATCTCGTACGCAAGGTCGAGCGAATCGGTCGTGCGCTGCTCCGGCTCTTCGCCGGTGCGCGGCGTGTTCGTCGCCGCGCGCCGCTGCACGTCGTGCAAGGCCCGCCTCGTCACTGGGTGGAGCGCGTTCAGCAGGGCGCCCCAGGCCTGCTTGAGCCGTCTGCGCGAGAGCAGGTCGCCGCGGCGGCCGAGCCGCGCCCCGTAGCTGAGCGCCGGGTCGCGACCCTCGCGCAGCTGCAGCGGTCGCTCCGCCAGCTGCGGCCGACGATGCAGCGGCGCGTCACCTCGCAGCCGGCCGAGCCGGCGCAACAGTCTCCTCCGCCGGCGGCGGAGCTCCCCGTGCAGCGCGCCATCGCGCGCCAGGACCCCCCGCCCGAGCACGGGCCGCCGCCGGCGCCGGAGGTCTCCGAGCGTGCCGGTCCACTCGAACAGTCGGCCGCTCCCGCCGCCACCGCGCGGTCACGCACGCATCCGGTCGCGCCAAGTCCGGCCCTCAGGCCGGCTCCAGCGCAGTCCGAGGGGCTGTCCCCAATCGTGTCCACGGCGCACCTGGCCGGGGACAGTCCCTGGACGGCGCCTCCCCGGCCGAAGCGCCTCCCGCGCGCCGCGCCGAAGCCACCGCTGGTGTGGGAGTTCGCCGAGCGCCGCGTGATCCCGACTCGTCACGCGGCAGTCGCCGCCCGCGTGCGTAGCGAGCCGATGACACGCCCGCCCGAGCGCAGCGATTCGCCGGCGCTGCACCTCGCGCCGCCGCCCGAAGCGAGCGTCGTCGCATCGCCGCGTGCCGATCCGTGGCCGGAGTTGCCGCCGCCCGTCGCGCACTCCGAGCTCGATGCCGAAGCAACGGTTCGCGTGTGGGCGCGCGAGCGGCGCCTCGATCGTGAGCAGGCGGGCCTCTGATGGAACGCGTCGCATTCGTCGTCGAGTCGACGGGAGATCGTCTCGGCTGTCTCCTCAACCCCGAGAGCCTGCAGCTCAGCCGCGCCGCAGGCATTCGGCAACGGCGCGGTGCGACCGGGTTGCTCACGACGACGGCGTCGTCGGACGACCCACTCCTGTACACCGGCGGCGGCCACACCGAGCTCGTCCTCGACCTGCTGTTCGACATCGGGATCGCCGGCTCGACGGTTCAGACGACCGACGTGCGGGACCTCACGCATCCGCTCTGGGACCTCGCGGAGAGCAGTCCACAACAGGCTGGTTCGTCCCCGCCTGTCGTGCGCTTCCTGTGGGGCAAGTCGTGGAACATCCCGGGCGTCATCACCGCGGTTGCAGAGCGACTCGAGCAGTTCGCAGCCGACGGCTCTCCCGCGCGGTCGTGGCTCCGCATGCGCTTCGTGCGCGTCGACGAGCCGGCCTCCGGTGACGGCGCCGCGCCGCAGGCGTCCGCGCTTGCGGCGGCCGCGGCCGCCGGTCCGGACGAGGAGCTTGTGCACCAGGTGGTCGGAGGCGGTGGCGACGAGCCCGGATCGGGCGAGCGCCTCGAGGACATCGCGTTCCTCTACTACGGCGATCCGTCCGGCTGGCGGGAGATCGCCGAGGCGAACGACATCGTCGATCCGACGCAGATCCCGCCGGGGACGGTGCTGAGGATTCCTCCGCCGGCGAGCTCGGCAGGCGGGCTGTGACGCAGGTTGCCGCTCTGCCCCAGGTGCTGGTCGAGGTGGACGGATCGACGCTCGACGAGGAGGTGATGCGCGAGCTTGCGGCCGTTCGCGTGCGGCAGCGTCTCGCCGCACCTGCGCAGTGCGAGCTCACCTTTCGCGGGCGGGTCGACACCGAGTTGCCCGCCGCCGGCAGCAGCCTTCGTATCGGTGTGAGCGGCCGCGACGCGCCGTTGTTCTCCGGACAGGTGACGGCGGTCGAGCATGTGTTCGGGCCGGACCGCGACTACGCGCTCATCGTGCGCGCGTACGACCCGCTGCACCGTCTTCGCAAGCGGCAGCGTGCGCGCGCGCTCGTGCAGACCACCGTCGAGGAGCTCGCGAGCGACCTCGTCGGCGACCTCGGTCTCTCGGTCGACGCAGCCGAGTCGGGCCCGGTGTGGCAGAACGTCGTTCAGCACCGCGAGAACGACCTCGAGCTGCTCGTGGTGCTCGCCGCACGCTGCGGCCTGTACCCGGTCGTGCACGACGACGTCCTGCATCTCGTCACGCTCGAGGGCACCGGCGACGCGACGTCTCTGATCGTCGGCGAGGAATTGCTCGAAGCCCGCGTCGAGCTCAACGGCGATCGCAGTGCACGCTCGGTGAGCGCGGCCGGATGGGACCCGCTCTCTGCGCAGAGCCACCAAGCGACCGCCGAGTCGGCGCGAAGCGGGCGGCAGGTTCGTGCCGAGGTTGCACCGACCGATGTCGGCGGGACCGGCGAGGTCGCCCTCTTCGGCGAGTACGCCTCGGACGTGGCGCATGCAAACGCCCTCGCCCAGGCGGAGCTCGACGCAAGGACCGCCGGCGAGGTGACGTTCTGGGGCGTCGCAGAGGGGGACCCGCTGCTGCGGGCCGGCACTCCCGTCGAGATCTCCGGCCTGCGTAGCGAGATCGACGGCCGCTACGTCCTCACCGACGTCACGCACACGATCGACGTCGAGCGCGGCTACCTCACCGAGCTGTCGACCTCCCCGCCGGATGCGCGGCCGCGCCTCGCGGCCGCGACTGCAGCGGTCGCCGAGGTGACGAGCGTGGACGACCCGGACGGCCGGGGGCGCGTGCGCGTGAAGTTCCCGGCCTACGGCGACGTCGAGAGCGACTGGCTCGGTGCGGCGACTCCGGGCGCGGGGACGGATCGCGGACTCGTCGCACTCTCGGATGTCGGCGATCACGTGCTCGTCGTCTTCCCGCACGAGGATCCGGCGACCGGGATCGTGATCGGCGGCCTCTACGGGACCGGCGGGCCGCCGGATCCAGGTGTCGCCGCAGCGGCGGTGCAGCGGTTCACCCTCCGCACCGCCGGTGGGCAGCACATCGCGCTCGACGACGAGCACAAGAAGCTTCGGCTCGAGGACGTCACCGGCAGCTCGATCGAGCTCGCGCCGAAAGGCGTGAAGCTGCACAGCGCGGTCGACCTGACCATCGAGGCGCCGGGGCGCGCGATCGTCATTCGTGCCAAGTCCGTCGACTTCAAGCAGGCGTGATGAAGTTCCTGACCGAGAAGTCGAGCCTCAAGTGCCTGCACAAAGGCGCGGTCCGCAACCAGGCGAGCCAGCACTGGGTCACGATCGCGAAGGACGCGGTGCTGGTCGCGGCCGATCCGGAGGGCCGCGACATCGACCACTGCCCGAACCGCGGCCCCGAAGGCATCAAGCCCTGCGGCACGACGCTGAAGGTGCACGCGGGGTACTCGGCCTTCATCCAGATCGACAAGCACGCGGTCTGCCTCGACAACCTCTGGGGCCTCACCGACGGGACCCCGCCCGGCGTCGTGAAGTACAACGTCGTCGACCCCGCGCAGACCTTCGTCGACGGAGCGGCATGAGGGCTCGCGCGCGCGGCTGGCGGTACCTGGTGCCGCGGTTCGACGCTCCCGGCGAGCCGGTCGGGCTCGTGCTCGATCCCCGGGGCGCGATCGACACCGTCGCCGACGACGACGCGATCCGCCAGTCGCTTCTGCTCCTCATCTCGACGCGGCCGGGCGAACGGGTGATGCGCCCCGAGTACGGCTGCAACCTGCACCAGCTCGTGTACGCGCCGAACGACGACACGACCGCCGGCCTCGCGATCCACTTCGTTCGCCAGGCAGTCGCTCGCTGGGAGCCGCGCGTCGACGTGGTGAGCGTCGACGCCACCGGCGACAAGGACGACTCGACTCGCCTCGAGATCACGCTCGACTACCGCGTGCGCGCGACGCAGCGCGTCGGGCAGATCAGCGTGCCGTTGCACCTGCTGGACGGGGTGGGTGCGTGACGATTCCGGTCCCGCAGCTCGACGACCGCCGCTTCGAGGACCTCGTCGCGGAAGCGACTGCGTTCCTCCGCGGGAAGACCGAAGCCTGGACGGACTTCTCGCCCGGCGATCCGGGAGTCGTGCTCGTCGAGCTCTTCGCGTACCTCACCGACCTCATGATCTATCGCCTCAACAAGGTCCCGGAGAAGGCGTACGTCGAGTACCTGCGGCTGATCGGTCTCACGATGAGACCGCCGGCCGCGGCCCAGGTGCAGCTGACGTTCGAGTGCGACAAGCCTGCGACGACGCCCGTTCCGATCCCGCGCGGCACGCGCGCCAGCGTCAACCGCGTCTCGGGCGGCGGCGAGCCGCCCGTCTTCGCAACCGACGACCCGGCGGTCATCGACGCCGGCCAGACCTCGGTCACCGTGCTCGCGCACCATTGCGAGCTGGTCGAGGGAGAGCTCGTCGGCACCGGCACCGGCCGTCCCGCGCAGGTCGCGACGTTGGGGCGTCCGCCCGTCATCGCCTCGACCGGCAACGAGCTCGACCTCGTGATCGGCGTGCAGGCGACACCGGACGAGCTCACCGAGCGCGTTCCCGCCCGCGACTTCAACGGCACACCGTTCCGGATCTGGCAGGAGGTCGACAGCTTCGTCGACGCGACCTCGAGCGACACGGTCTATGTGGCCGATCGCCTGAGCGGGCGCATCACGTTCGCGCCTGCGCTGCAACGCCCGGACGACACCGCGCCGACGTTGATGGCCGCGGCGCCCGCGCTCGGGCGCGAGATCCGCGCCTGGTATCGCCGGGGCGGCGGCTCGGCCGGGAACCTTCCCGCGGGTTCCATCTCGGTGCTCAAGGACACCGTGCCGGGAGTCCGCACCGTGACCAACCCAACCGCGGCGACCGGCGGCCGTCCGGCGGAGACGCTGGACGAGGCGCTGATTCGCGGCCCGCAGGAGCTGCACGGCATCGAGCGCGCCGTCACGGCGGAGGACTACGAGGCGATCGCACTCGCGGCCGGCGGAGCGCTTGCGCGCGCGAGGGCGTTCACGAAGGCAGCGATGTGGCAGCACGCGGATCCGGGGACCGTCGAGCTGCTGCTCGTGCCGTACGTCGACGATCAGGAGCTGAGCGGCGGTGCGCTCACCCCGGAGCTCCTGCATGCGCACGAGACCGAGACGGCACGCGCGCAGATCCAGCAGGCGATCGACGGCAGGCGACCGCTGGGCACGACGTGTCAGGTCAGTTGGTCGAGCTACAAGACCGTGCAGGTCGCGGCGCGCGTGGTCGTCAGGCGCGAGGAGAACCTCGACGCCGTCCGTCAGCGGGTGCTGCAGCGGCTGTACACGACGATCAGCCCGCTGCCCTCGCCGGCCGCGCGGTCGTCGGGTTGGCCGTTCGGCCAGCCGCTTCGCGCGTCGAACGTCTTCGACATCGTGCTCAAGGAGCCGGGCGTCCGCTACGTCGACAGCGTCGTGATGTCCGTCGAGAGCGCGCCGAGCCAGAACGTGCTCGCGGTCGCGCGCGACGAGTTCCAGCCGCAGACGTGGTACGCGGGCGCAGGGGAGATCGTCTTCCGTTCGCTCAACGACTCGGACAGCTGGGAGCCTGTCGTGACGTTCGCCGGCGAGTCGGTGCACCGGATCGAGAGCCACCCCGAGCAGCCGGGGCACATCGTGGTTGCGACGAGCGTCGCCGACGGGTCGCGCCTGCACGTGTCGCGTGACACCGGCGAGACGTGGGACGTTCAGCCGCTGCCGAAGCCGGAGTTCGCCGTCAACGACGTCGCGTGGAGCATGCAAGGCGACGCTCCGATCCTTCTCGTCGCGTCCGACGTCGGTCTGTACCAGATCGGGCTCGAGGCCGGCGAAACGTTCGTGCAGATCCTCGTCACGCCGCAGCAGACACGCGGCTTCTATTCCGTCGCGGTCGCCGTCGATGCGCTCGGCGCGCGCAACGTCGCCGTCGCCGCGCAAGGCGCGGCGGGAGTGTGGCTGTCGAGCGAGGGCGGCGCCCCGCAGACGTTCCGCGACACGAAGACCCTCACCGGCCAGGACATCCGTGTGCTCGCGATCCAGCGCAACGGGCCGCGGGCGTTCCTCTGGGCCGGCGCCGCGGCCGCAGGGAGCGACGACCCCGGCAAGGGAACGTGGCGATGGGAGCTGCGCGGCAGCGACGATCCGCCGGAGGGCTGGGTCGCGTTCGGGAAGAGCTGGGCGGCGGGCAGCTGCTGGGGGCTCGCGTTCGCGGGTGACACGGTCTACGCCGCAACGCACCACGGCGGGGTCGTCCATCTCGACTCGACAAGGGCGGCGTCCGCGTGGACATCGCCTCCGATCGACTCTGGGCTCCCACTCCGCGACCCGACGAAGTTCCTCTTCGGTCAACTCGACACCGTCGCCGCGGCGCCGGGCGGCTTCGTGCTCGCCGGCTGTGCAACCGGCATCTTCGGCAGCACCGACGCGGCGAAGTTTGCGTCGCGTTCGCAGTCGCAGTTCACGGACAGCGTTGCACTGCCGAGCACGTGGCTCTTCGTCTCGGGTGCGCACGAGATCACGGTCGTCAGCGAAGGAGACCAAGCCTCGTGAAGCAGGCGCAGATCCTCGACCGCCTGCCGGATGTCTTCAAGGAGGGCGCGACTCCGGACAACCCGCTCTTCGCGCTCGTCGGCGTGATGGAGGAGTTGCACGCCCGCGACGAGGACATGCTCTCGGGCTTCGGTGCATACCTCGATCCACGGCGGACGACCGATCCATTCGTCCCGTACCTCGCCGCCTGGGTCGACCTCGCCTGGCTGCTCGTCGATCCGCCCGACGATCCCTACGCAGAGCCCGGCACGCCGTACGCAGCCGGGCTCGCAGCGCTGCGCGAGCTCGTCGCCGGTGCTGCGCAGTCCGCGAAGTGGCGCGGCACGGCCTCGGGTCTCGTCCAGATGCTCGAGACGGCGACCGGCGAGCAGGGATACCAGGTCGACGAGAGCGTGGCGGACGCCACCGGACGTCCGCTGGCGTTCCACATTCGCGTCGTCGTCCCCGTCGGAGCGGCGCGGTACGTCAATCTCGTGCAGCGGATCGTCGAGCACGAGAAGCCCGCGCACGTGATCGCCGACGTCGAGCTCGAGCAGGCGCCGTCATGAGGATGACCGCGACGACGCCGGTGTTCACGATCACGACGCCGTCGGCGGGTGTCCAGCTGGCGCCGAACCGCATCGGTGAGGTGTCGTTCACCGTGACCGACGTCGGCGCCAGCGCGCTACGCGCACGCGTGCGGGTGACGCCGTCGCCCGGCGCGCCGTCCGAGTGGTTCTCGATCGAAGGCGAGGCCGAGCAGAGCTTCGTCGCGGGCGCGGCGCGCCAGTTCACGGTTCGTGTCGAGCCGCCGCTCGGCGTCGCTGCCGGCTCGTACAGCTTCCGGCTCGATGCGATCGGCATCGAGCGTCCCGACGACGACTACGCCGAAGGGCCGACCGTCCAGGTGACCGTGCCCGGGTCGGCGCCGCCGCGCGTGACGACGCCGCGCGGATACCTCACGACGCTCGTCGGCGCGTTGATCGGCGCCGTCGTCGGCGAGTTGATCATCGTCGTCCTTCTCCTCGTCCGTCACCACACGTCCAACTGCGACACGGTGAAGTGCGTCGTCGGCGACACGATCGGCGAGGTCATCTTCTTCCTCTTCGCGATCTTCGCGGGATACGTCCTGATGTTGATCGGCGCGGCGATCGGGTCGGCAGTGGCGCTCCGGATCCGCGGCTATCTGGGACCGAAGCTCACCGGAACCTTTCTCGGGATCCTGATGGTGCCGTGGCTGATCGTGATCACGCTTACGGTCTTCCAGGTCCTGCACAACCTGATCGTGGTTGCGGCGCTTGCCCCGATCCTCCTCGTCGCAGTTCCCGCAGTGCTCGCCCGCGGCGGCGTGCTCCTGATCCGCACCCACCACATCTGATTGGAGGCACCGTGCCAAGCTTCACCGTCACCGCTGCCGGCCAGAAGGTCACACTCGATGGAACCGGTTCGGCCGAGGCGCAATACACCGTCACCAACACCAGCGCCGACGAGCTCAACGGCCGCCTCCTGACCACACCGCAGGACCCGGCGAAGGCGGACTGGTTCTCGATCGTCGGCGAGGCGACGCGCGACTTCCAGCCGGGCGGCGCCGAGCAGGCGCGCGTCGCGATCAAGGTGCCGGCCGGCACGCCGCCGGCGACGTACTCCGTGCGGCTGGACGCGGTCTCGGAGGCGAATCCCGACGAGGACTTCACCGAAGGCCCGTCCGTCTCGTTCGACGTCTCGCTCCCCAAGCCGCCCGAACCGTGGTGGAAGAAGTGGTGGTGGGTCTTCCTGATCATCGCCATCGTCGTTCTGGCCGGGATCGGTGTCGCCGTGTGGCTGCTCACGAAAAGCGACAAGCCCGCACCTCCTCCGCCCACGACCGTCGCCACGGCGACCGTGCCACCGGTGATGGGTCTCGCCCAGGCGGATGCCGAGAACCAGGTTCAGAACGCGGGCTTCGCGGTGCGCATCCGCAGGACGGTCACGGTCATCTCGGCCATTGGAACGGTCGTCGGCGAAGACCCAGCGGGGAACTCGACCGCGCCGCAGGGCAGCATCGTCACGCTCTCGATCGGCACGTTCTTCCGGCCGATCGTCACGCGTCCCATCATCGTCGGCAAGAAGAAAGGGTCGACGACGACGACCTCGAGCCCGTAGTCGTGGCGCAGAAGGTGATGATCGTGCTGCTCGTCGTGGTCGCGATCGTGTTCGTGGTCACGCTGGCCCTCGGCGGGAGTCACGGGCCGCGACAGCCCGATGACCCGAGCGGCATCGGCTTCCTCGACGGCATTCAGGGAAACCGGTTCCTCCACTTGGGCGACAAGGCGGAGACGACATGCGTAACCGGCGATCAGACGACGCTGAGCGTTCCCGCCGCCCCGAACGCGTGCGCGATCACGGTGGGGAAGCGCAGCTTCTTCAGCCGCCCGACCCGTGTCGTCTTCAACACCGGCGGCTCAATCGTCGTGACCGTCGACTCGAAGAACGTGCCCGGCCGTGCAACCTCGGTCGACGGCGGGAAGTGCTTCGGGTCGGCGGTCGACCACGGAGGCGGCACGATCACGTTGACTGCGCCCTTTGCCACGACAGTCACCTTGCTGACGGTTGCGTGTCCGAGGGACGATGCCGGCTCCTGACGAGCTCCGCCGCGTGCCGCTGATTGTGGCGCTCGTCCTGATGTGCATCGCCGTGCTGATCGAGCTCGGATCGGCGGCGTTCATGCACGGAGCCGGCGACGGCAAGCCGCCGGGCCTCGGCATCCCGTACCTCGCGCTCGTCGACGGGATCCTCGCCTACAGCCTTGGGCTGATGGTGCTCGCGCTCGTGCTCAATCCGAACGTGCAGGCGAAATTGCAGGGCATCGTCACGCTGATCCTCTCGTTCTTCCTTGCGCTCGGATCGCTCGTGTTGATCCTGACCGCGTTCATCAAGCTGATGATCATGGTGGCGTTGTTCTTCGCGCCGCCGTTCGGGACCGCCGCGTACCTCATCGTGTGGGGCGACTTCCCGAAGGGGGCCGCGGCCGTCGTTCTTTCGCTCATCATGCTGCTGAAGATCGGCGCAACGATCTGCCTGCCGCTTGCCCAGCAGCGCTTCCTGAAGCTGAAGAGCCTGATCCTGCTCGTCGCCACCTCGTTCCTCGCCACGATCGTCGTGAGCTTCCTGCACGGGTTCGTGCCGGGCCCGCTCGTCAGCATCACCGATGCGCTCGCCGCGATCGTCGTCGGCATCCTCGCGCTGATCTGGGCGGTCGTGATTCTGATCGGCTCGATCAACGCCGTCGTGCAGGCGCTCGTGACCACTTAGGTCCAGTGGACCACTAAGCCGATCGACAGCGCGATCGCGCCGGCGATCCAGAGCGTCATGAAGATGTACGACCACGGCGACGGGAACACGAGCTCGTCCGTGTCCTGGCGGGCACCGTTGTGGGTCGCGTACGCCATGATCTCGTAGGGGTTGTTGAAGTAGCTCATGCGGGTCACGCCCTCACTGACGCCGACACTGGTCGCCGCGCCCGCGATCAGCCCGATCAACGCGCCGATCCCGTCCCAGATCCCATGTGACACGACGTAGATCGGGCCGAGCACGAAGTGCTGCGTCACGTGGATCGCCTCGTGGACCTCGAGGTCGCCTGGTGAACCGCAGCACATCACCCAGCCCTGCGTGAACGCGTACCGGTTCCCAGGCTGGTTGCGCAGCGTGAGGCCGTTCCGATAAAGGCTGTAGGCCTTGCGGTTCTCGCGCTCGACGGCTCCGTCGTTCGCCCAGCAGAGGTACGAGCCTAGGTGCGTGCCGAGCCCGAGGATGTTGCCGAGGAACCCCCACGAGCTGTTGACGAAGACGAGTGCCCAACCGGCGGCCCAGTGCGGGCCGCGAAGGAGCGCCGAGACGATTCCGTCGAGCGCTCCGAGCAGGCCGATGCCGATCGCGACCGCGTTCAGGTAGTGCTGATAGTCGCTGCCCGCCGCGCCGCTTCCCGGCACAGCGAGCCCCATCACCCCGATCGTGCCGACGCCTGCGGCAAGCAGGACGCCGAGAACCACAGCGGCGACTCGCCCGCCCGCGTCGCCGTCGCCGGTCGCGGCGCCGATGATCGCGAAGACGAGTGCGACGATCCCGACGAGCACGAGAATGATCCCAAGGAGGTGCGGCGGGACGATCTCCGCGAAGAAGAGGCCGAAGCCGGAGCCTGCGAACATCCCGATCGCCGCGTACGCCACACCCTCGATCGTGTTGCCGACGACGGTGCCGGTGTCCTCGTTCGCGCGCTGGCGCGCGGCCAGCAGCCAGAAGAACCCGGCGAGCATGACCAGGATCAGCAGGACGGTCTCGACCCAGCTGAGGCCGAACGCCTGTCCGGCGTTCTGGCATCGGCTGCGCAGCTCGTCGAGCGTCAGCGAGTTGAAATCGCCGGCGCCGCTGCAGATGTCGCTCAGGTGATTCATCGCGTCGCCTCGCCGCGGCGCTCACGACGTCGACTGAGTACGGCCTCGGGAGGCCTGAGGCACGTGGACTGCAACGCCACCGTCACGTCCGAACTCCTTCTCGGTCGGTGAGCGCCGCAGCCAGGCCATCAAACAAGCCGTGCGGCACGTGCGCAACCCCTCGAACGTGTCATTTCACCCAGGCGCTCGAAGAGAGAGGATCGGTCGTGCAACAGCGACTCGAAAGGCGTTCTGGCAGTGACCGACGTTGCCTGTCACTGCGGCGTGCGCGGCGGCGTCGGATGACCGACGCGTCGCCGTCGCCGCGCGCCCTCGAGCTCTTCTTCTCGTACGCACACGAGGACGAGCGATACCGCGAGCGGCTCGAGCGACACCTCAGCACGCTGCGGAACGAGGGGCTGATCGTCGACTGGTACGACGGCAAGATCCAGCCGGGCACCGACTGGGACGACGAGATCCGCACGCACCTCGGTCGCGCGGACATTGTTCTGTTTCTCGTCAGCGCCGACTTCCTCGCGTCGGAGTACATCGGCCGCGTCGAGATCGCGGACGCACTCGCACGCGGCCAATCAGGCGACGCGCAGGTGATCCCGGTCGTTGTGAACCCGTGTGACTGGAGCACAACACCCCTCGCCGAGCTGCAAGCTCTGCCGAGCGGAGCGAAGCCGATCACGACCTGGCGGCACGCCGAAGAGGCGTACCTCGACGTCGCTCGAGGCATTCGCGCCGCGGCCGAGTCATTGCTCGCGCAGCGGCGCGGCGTCGACCGCGCGCGAACGCGCTCCGCGCTGAAGCGCGTGGCGGTCGCGATGGTCGAGCTCACTGTCGGCGTCGGCGATGTCGAGCGGCGTGCGGTGGCGCTCACCGAGGCCTCGGACGTCGTCGCCAAGCTGCTCGTCGAGAGCGGCGCCACCGTCGATGCGTTGCACCCCGACGAAGTGACTGCGGTGTTCGGCCTGCCGCGCCTTCACGACGACGACACGCTGCGTGCGGTCCGCGCGCTTGCCGGGCTGCAGATCCGGCTTCCGACGGTGAGCAGCCAGCTCGAACAGCGCCTCGGCGTGTCGGTCACTGCCCGCTCAGCGCTCGACGTCGGCATGCTGCTGATGGACGACTCGGGTGCGGTGGCCGCAGCGGCGCGCACCGCGGCCGGCGGCGCTCACGCGCTCCTACGGCTCGCCGACGAGGGCGACGTCCTGATCGGCGACGACGCCTTCCGCATCGTCGGGCACGCGGTTCGGGTCGAGACAGTCGCGGGCGGGACGACGGTGGCGCATCGCCTCACGGACCTGCTGCCCGACGCCGACGTCCGCCCGCTGCGGCCTCGCTCCGCACTCGTCGGCCGCGAGTGGGAGCGGGCGCTCGTTCGCAAGACGTTCGAGCGCTCGCTCGAGGACCGCGCCTGCAGGCTCCTCGTGCTGACCGGACCGCCCGGGATCGGGAAGTCGAGGCTCGTTCAGGAGTGCACGCGCAGCCTCGCTGGTCGGGCGGTGGTTCTGCGTGGTGCTTGCAGCGACTCGCACGGCGCGTACTGGCCGCTGCTCGAGATCGTGAAGCAGGCGGCCGGCGTCGAGCCCAGTGAGCCTATCGAGCGCGCCCTCGAGCGGATCGCGAGCCTGCTCGAAGGCGGTCCCACGGCACTCGCCGACGCGCAGGCGATCGCCGGCCTCGTCGACCTGGCGCAGCCGTCGAGCGACGCCGAGGCGACGTCACGGGCTGTTCGCCGTCTCTTCGAGTCGATCGCCTCGAAGACACCTCTCGTCGTCGTCGTCGACGACATCCATCTCGCGACGCCGGCATTTCTCGATCTGCTGCTCGACGTCGCCGATCAGTCCTTCGACGTACCGTTGCTGTTGCTCTGCCTCGCCTGGCCCGAGCTCGACGACCGGTTCCCGCAGTGGGGCGAGAGCCTCGCTACGACGACTCGGCTCCGCCTCGAGCCGCTCGTCGCCGAGGATGCGGGCGAGCTCGTCGACAACCTCCTCGGGGCCGCGGTCGACGAGACCCTGCGTTCGCGCATCACGGATGCAACGGCGGGCAACCCGCTCTTCGTCGAGGAGCTCGTCGCCATGCTCGTCGATCACGGCCACGTCGCGCCGCAGGACAACGTGTGGCGCGCAGTGGGCGCCCTGCCGTTGGATCTGTTCCCGGACACGGTCGATGCGGTGATGGCGGCGCGCCTCGACGGACTGCCCGAGGGCGAGCGTTCCGTGCTTGCCGCCGGCTCGGTCGAGGGAATGCGCTTCCACGAGGACGTCGTGGCGGAGCTCACGTCGCTCTCGGCCAAACAGCTCGAGGACGCGCTCGCGGGGCTCGCGCGCAAGGAGCTCATCCACCGTGACCGTGCCGAGTTTCGAGGCGACGCGTACACGTTCCGGCACGCGCTCATCCGAGAGACGTCGTACGAGTCGATTCCGAAGGGTGCGAGGGCGGATCTGCACGAAGCGTTCACCGGCTGGGTCGAGTGGAACCTTGGCGACCGTGTCTGGGAGTACGAGGAGATGCTCGGGTTCCACCTTGAACGCGCACATGCTCTTCGCGTGGACGTCGTCGGGATCGGCGACTCGTCTCTCGGGGAGCTCGCACGCCGTGCAGCCACGTATCTCGCGTCCGCCGGTCGCCGGGCGATCGCCCGCGGCGACATGGCGGATGCTCGAGCGCTGCTCGAGCGCGCCGACGCACTTGTGCCGCCCGACGACTCTGGCCGGGCGCGGCTCCTGCTCGATCTTGGGGTCGCGCAGATGGAGACGGGTGCGTTGCGCGAAGCACTCGCAACCTACGACGCGGCGGTCGTAGCGGCGCGGTCGACCGGGGAGACGCGAACCGAGTGGTACGCGCTCATCCAACGGTCGGGCGTCGCCGCCGACCTCGATCCCGAAGTCGGCACCGCAGCGCTGACGGCCGAGGCGGCAGAAGCGTTCGCGGTGTTCACCAACCTCGGCGACGATCTCGGCCTGGCAAAGGTATGGCACCGGCGCGGGTTCGTCACAGCGGTGGCGTGCCAGTGGCGTGATACGCAAGAGGCGTTCGAACACGCGCGTCGACACGCACGTCGCGCCGGTGCGGACCGCGACGAAGCGGTCGCATCGTCGATGCTGTTCTACTGCTTCGTCCTCGGGCCCGAGCCGGCCGACGACGCCCTGCGGCGTAGCGAGTCGATCGTTGCCGAGACGCGCTTTCGCGGTGTCTCCGGGGTTGGGCTCGCGGCGCTCGGAAACCTCCATGCGATGTGCGGCTCGTTCGAGGACGCGCGGGCATCGCTCGAGCAGAGCCGGCAGATCCTCGAGGACCTCGGGCAGACGAGACGGTTGATCGAGGCATCGTTCTTCGCCGCGAGCGCGGAACTGCTCGCTGACGAGGTGGATGTCGCTGTCGAGCATTTGCGTCGGGCAAAGCGGGCGGCCATGGCAGCCGGGCAGCGAGGCCTGCTTTCGAGCATCGATGCGCACCTGGCGGAGGCGCTGTTCGCGCTCGGGCAGTACGACGAGGCGGGCGAGCTGGCGCAGGCGGCCGCCGACGCGGCGGAGGACGACGTGTTCGTGCAGATGCGCTGGCGTCCCGTCTACGCGAAGGTGCTCGCGCGGCGCGGCGATCTCGAAGCTGCGCTCGTGCTGGCGGCCGAGGCCGTCGGGCGCGCGGCGATGACCGACTCGCTCGGCGCGCACGCGTCGGCGCTCGCCGACCACGCCGAGGTGCTGGTGCTCGCAGGTCGGGACGACGAGGGTCGTCGTGCATCGGCGTTGGCAGCCGACCTGTACCGGCAAAAAGGAAACGCAGTCGGCGAGCGTCGCCTGCGAGCACATCTCGGCGAGCGAGAGCAGGTCGTCCAATGACGCGTCGAGCCCTCGTTGTCGCCGCGCTCGTCGCGGCAGCACTTGTCGTCCTTCCCGCGATTGCGTCGCTCCACGATCCTGTGATCTCGTCGAACGAGCCCCTGCCGTTCCCCCAGAACGGACAGAACGAGCCGGCGCTTGCACTCGATCGCTCGCCGAAAGGACGTGGTCCGGTCCTGGTGGCCGGTGGAAACGACTACCGCGACCAGAGCGTCTGCCTCGACCCTTTGCACTGTGCGTTCAGCCCTCGCATCGGCATCTCCGGGCTCTACTACTCCGACGACGGGTCGACGTTCATCCGGTCGTCGTACGCGCGTCCCGCCGGAACGGTCGCGGGGCCTGCGGTGATCAGGACACTGCCGAGCTTTTCGGCCGGGGTGTGGTCGTTCGGGGATCCCTCGCTCGGCACCGGGCCGCGGCGCAGCGGTGAAGCGTTCTCGTGGACGTACGGGACACGCTTCTACTACGCCACGCTCGCAGGATCCCTGAAGCCGCCGTTCAGGTTGATCACCGTCTCGTACGCCGACCCGACCAGGCTTGCCGGACAGGCGCAGCCGACATGGTCCAGCCCGAAGCGGGTGTCGACGGGGACGCTTCCGGCCGACAAGCCTGCGCTCTGGGCAGATGACGCCGCGTTCACGGCGGTCGGAAAGCGGAATCCGAACTTCGGTCACGTGTATCTCTGCTGGACGGCGTTCGTCGCGGGGCAAGAGGCAGGCGGCGGGCAGATCATGTTCTCTCGCTCGCTCGACGGCGGTGTCACCTGGAGCACCCAGCAGCAGTTGTCGACGAGCCCCACGCCGCAGGCGCAGGGCTGCACGATCAGATCCGACGCCGGAGGAAACGTCTACGTCTTCTGGCGAGAGCGCAGTCCATCGCCGCAGAACATCCAGAGCCCGAACGGCATCGCCTGTGCGAAGCTCTTCAAGACCACGATTCAGTCGGCTGAGTCCCCCGACGGGCTCGGATTCGCGCCTCCGACCGTCGTCACGAGCGTGCCGGAACCGGGTGTCTGGGATCGCACGCAGGCGCAGTGCACGGGCGACGGCGTCACCGGTGCGCGCGTCAACAGCTTCCCGAGCGTCGACATCGCGAACGGCGCTCCCGGTGGCATCGGCACGAACACGTTCGCGCTCGCGACGGTCCAAGGCCCGAGCGACCGCGTCGTGCTCCGCACCTCACACGATCTCGGCCGCACGTGGTCCGGTCGCCTCGTTGCCTCGCGGCCGAGAGACAACGCGGCGTTCCCGGCGGTCGCCTTGGCTCCCGGAGGCTCGCGGGTCTACCTCGTGTACACCGCCTTCCTTCAGCCGTGGCAGAGCGACACGAGGCTGCCCCGCCTGATGCAGGCCGTCGTTCGAAAGACGCTGCTGAAGGTCCTGGAAGCAGGAGCGCCGGCCTGGGCGGAGGTCGACGGCGCGAAGGGAGATGCGCGGGCGTCATCCGGGTTCGAGGGTGGTGACGCAGACGCACGCGCAGTCCGCGCGGAGTTCCTGGGGGACTACAACGCGATTGTCGCCACGAACGCCGGCGCCCATGCGGCCTGGACCGACGTGTCTGCTGCCGCCGACTGCGGAGCGGTCGACAGGTACCGCCAGGTTCTCGCAGACGGCAAGGAGCAAGGGTTCCCGAACCTCCGCAAGCTCTGTCCGCCCCGGAAAGGCCTTGGCGGCCTGAAGCTCACGTTCGGGAACACGACGCTCTGCGGCATCTACGTCCCCGCATTGCTCGCGACCGGTGCGCAGGAGACGCGATGCAGTCGGGATCTGCACCCATGAAGCGCCCGGTGAGAAAACGGAAGGGCAGCGACGCCTACATGGCGGAGCTCGAGAAGAGCTACGCGGAGATCATCGACGACCTCGAGATCGACGACCTCCACAAGCGCTTCCTTCGCAACCGATGGCTGAACGAGCTGCTTTGGTTCGAGGACAAGGCCGACCGCAATCAGAAGCGCCACTATGCGCTCCGGCTCGTCACGATCGTCGGCGGCGTGGTCGTGCCGTCGCTGGTGGGTTTGAGCCTCAAGACGAGCGTTGCAACCAATGCTGTTTCGTGGGCGACCTTCAGCGTCAGCCTGTTCGTGGCGCTCGCGGCCGCGCTCGACTCGTTCTTCGGCTTCGGCGAGCGCTGGCGCACGTTCCGGCGAAACGTCGAGTCACTGAAGGCCCACGGCTGGCAGTACTTCCAGCTCGCCGACCGCTACGCCGGCCACGGCAACCACCGAAGCGCGTTCCCGCACTTCGCCGCGCAGGTCGAGCTGGTGCTCCAGCAGGACATCGAGAAGTTCGTCGCACTCGCACACACCTACGCCGCGCCGCACCCGAACGGGGCGGAGTCGAAGCCGGTCGCACTGCCTGAGGTCGTCGCCTTAGATCGGTAGCCGGAGGAACCTCGCGCCGGGCGGCTGGAACTTCGATTCGACCGAATGACGGATCGCGATCGGGTCCCGCTCCTGGCCGTGTGAGAAGTGCAGAGGGTCGGGGCCTGCCTGCAAGACCATCACGACGTGATGGCCGGTGCCGGGGCCGAACACGCAGAGATCGCCGGGACGTGCCTGCGCGAGCGTGATTCCCTTGGAGCCGCGAAGCAGCGTGCCGGTGAACCCGTCTGCCTTGAAGCCGCCGCCGTTCGGATCCTTCGCGCCCGCGACGTGGGCGATGAGCGTCACCGCCTGCGAGCAGTCGATCGTCAGGCGACCTGCCGTGAGCTCTCGTTGAAGTTGTGCCATCGTTGCGATGCCGAAGATCGTTCGCGTGCGAACGTCGTGCCGCGGGTAGTGCACGTTCGGGTTCTGGTTCAGCAGCAGATGCATGAGCGAGACCGCGTTGGCACGCACCGCGGCTTCGTGCGCGGCCTGCTTGTCGACGGGCGGCGTCGGTCGTTTGTTCGGGTCGTTCATGTGCTTCCGGTACGCCGTCGCCCGCTTCACCATCCCGGGCGTCGGCTTCAGCGTCCCGTTCAGGTACGCGACGAGCTTGTCGCCCGCCGAATGGTCCGGTGTCTGGTAGCCGAGCCAGAGCTTCTTTCGGTAGACGGCGTTCGCCGATGCCTGGTCGTAGCGGCCCGTGACCGGAACGCCGAGCAGCTTCTGGAGCTTCCGGACGTCCGTCCCTTGGGCCGGCGGGTGGGTCACTTTGAGAACTCTCACGCTGGGAACCTCCTGGCCTCCGATGAACGGGTGCCGCAGCGTTCGAAGCGCGATCTTAAGCCGGTCGCGGCGATCGCTTCCATCCCTCGGACGAGTGTTGACAGGGCGAACGCAAGGTTGGGACACTCGAACGCAGACGAGAGGGGGCTTGGCTTTGCGTTACGAGCATCCTGCGGCTCGTCTGCGGTGGAGATTTCGCTGCGTCCCTCGGAGGGCGAGATGGCGCGGTTGAGCGAGCGCGGCGCGCGCTTCATCGGTCATTTCGAAGGCTGGCGCGACAAGCCGTACAACGACCCGACCAACAACGCGACGATCGGGTTCGGCCACCTGCTCCACATGGGGCCGGTCACCGCGCACGACAACGCCGAGTGGGGAACGATCACGATGAAGCGCGGCATTCAATTGCTGCAGCACGACGCCGGCGTCGCGGTTACTGCCCTCGGCCACTACATCTCGCGGCCGCTGCAGCAGTGGCAGGTCGACGCACTGGTGTCGTTCGCGTTCAACTGTGGCGGCGGTGCGCTGTCCGGGTCGGTCGGCCACGCGGTCAACGCGCGACAGGACCCGACGGCAGCCCTCGTGCAGTGGTCCCACTCCGGTGGAGCGGTGCTCCAAGGCCTGGTCGAGCGGAGAAAGCGCGAGGCCCGCCTCTTCATGACCGGCGACTACGGCGACGGCAGCCCACCGCCCTCGAAGAACGGGTCGCAGCCTCAGCCCAAGCCGAAGGCCTTGACGCAGGTTCCGACGCCCGTGCCCGATTGGGCGTGGCTGTGGGTCGAGTGGAAGCTCGGGCGGGCGACGTTCAAGGGGCGCGCCGGCGACCCGGCGCTGCGCCACCTGACGAAGGCTCCGGCGACCGTGCCGCCGTGGGCGTGGAAGTTCCTGAAGCGGTTCGAGTAGCGCCTTGTTGGACTTCGCCGCCGTTCAGGTCGGGCTCGGATTGATCTTCGTCTACCTCGTGCTGGCGCTCGTCTGCTCTGCGGCGAACGAGGCGATCTCCACCGCCTGGCGCTGGCGCGCGCGGTTCCTCCGCGAAGGAATCGCGAACATGCTCGACCCGGACGACCCGGTCAAGGGCGCCGAGTACGCCAAGGCGCTGTACGCGCATCCGCTCGTGAACAGCCTCATTCGGTCGAACAGCCCTCGTCGAGGGAAGCCGCGCCATCCGTCGTATCTGCCGGCGCGCGTGTTCGCGACCGCACTGCTCGACATCGATCGCAAGGGCGCCGAGCGCAGCGTGAAGGCGTCGATCGACGCCGTGCCGAGCCCGCAGACACGTGCCGCACTGCAGGCGTTGTGGTCGGATTCGGGAGGCCGGCAGGACATCTTTCGACACGCCGTCGAGGCGTGGTACGACGACGCGATGCAGCGGGTCTCCGGCTGGTACCGCCGGCGAATGCATCTCTTGATGTGGGTCGTCGCAGGCTTCATCGTCCTCGCGCTGAACGTCGACACGATCCGCATCGCCGACCATCTCTGGAAAGACCGAACGATCCGCGCCGCCGTGATCGCGAGAACGCAGCATCCCGGCCCCTCAGCGACCGCGCCGTCGGTCACGAACGTGGCGGTCAGCGTCGACAAGCTGCAGCAGTTGAAGCTGCCGATCGGCTGGTGGGTCGAGCAGCGTCCCTCCGGAACAGGCGGCTGGGCGGCGATGCTGCTGCTCAAGCTCCTCGGGCTGACGATGACTGCTGCTGCGATGACGCTCGGCGCACCGTTCTGGTTCGACGTGCTCGGCAAGGTCGCCCGCGTCCGATCGGCCGGTCAGGTTCCGGTGCAGGCTGGGCCGCAACCGGTGATTCTCAATCCGGCTCCCGCGAGCGTTCCCGATCCACCGAACGTCGTGCATGCCGCGTCACGGCCCCGCCGCGTCAAACCGTGACCGCGGCGTCGTCGCGAGTCAGCTCTTCGTGAGGCGCGCGTGGATCTCGCGCGTGAGCGTCTCGATCTTCTCGGTCAGCTCCTTGTCCTGCTGCGTGATGTCGGTGTTCGACTGCAGCAAGGCCTTCAGCTCGTCCGTCTCCCTCTTCAGAGCTGCCTCCCGTCGCTGGCTCGCTTTGGTCACCTCTTCGCGGTGCAACTCGAGCTTGTCGGACGCTGCTTTGTCTCGCTCGACCTGACGCGTCTGCGCGAGCAGGATCAGCGGCGCCGCGTACGCGGCCTGGGTCGAGAACGCGAGGTTCAGGAGGATGAACGGGTACGGGTCCCACCGCAGCCCGACCGCGACCGCGTTGACTGCGATCCAGATCACGACGATGACGGTCTGGCCGAGGATGTACTGCGGGGTGCCGAAGAACCGTGCGGCCGCCTCGGCGCGCCGGCCAAACGTGTCCTCGCCGAACGCGCTGAACGCAGCGGGCATCTCAGGGCGCAGGTTCGCGAACAGGGATCTCGATCCTGCCGCCGCGCGGCTCCGTCCGCGCCCCCAGCTTGAATCCGCCGCAGTCCAACTCAAGGAGAGATCGATGCCTTTGACCCAAAGTCAGCTGACGGACGCCGTTGCCGAGCGCGCCGGCCTGTCGCGCGCGCAGGCGAAGGGCGCGATTCAGGCGCTCGAGGAAGTGGTGCTCGACGAGATCGGCAACGCCGAGAAGGTCAAGATCGGGAACCTCGTTCAGCTCACCGTGCGGGTGAAGCCTGCGACCAAGGCCCGCCTCGGCCGGAACCCTGCGACGGGCGAGGAGATCACGATCGCGGCGAAGCCGGCGGCGGTCGACGTGCGGGCGCGGGTGCTCGCGAGGACCAAGTCCGCGCTGCCGTCGATCCAGAAGGCCAAGAAGCGGCTGGCCGCCTAGGACTCGTTCTCTCCGTCCGCGGGCCGCGGCGCTCGCGGTCCGCGGACGGCGTAGGATCGGCGCATGAGCGTCTGGAAGAAACTGATGGGGCGCCGGGACGCCGCGGTCGACCGCGGCGAGGAGGCGCAGGTCGAGAGCCCCGCGGAACGCCGTGAAGCCGCCGAGGGCGTCGACGGAGTCGCGGCCGACGAGCGCGTCGAAGAGCAGCTCGGTGGGGTCGACCCCAACCGGCTGGTCGACGACGAGTTCAAGCCCTGACGGCCTGCTCCTCGCAACGCTGTTCGTCCCCGCCGTGTGGTTCTGTTGGTGCCGCTCTACATCGAGATCGTGCGGCCGCCGATCGTGCACCACTCGTTGTCTGGCCGCTGCTCGTGTTGACCGATCCGAACAAGCAGCCACTCTCGGTGCGGTTGCCGTCGATCCAGTCGCAGACCTCGTTGGGTGTGTTCCTGGCGGCGATGTTCATCGCGTGCCTCGTGCCGATCGCCGGCTTCCTCGTCTTCCAGCGCTCGTTCCTGCGCGGGACCGGCCTCGGCGGCGCGATCACGGGCTAGGCGCTACGCGAGCGTGTGCGAAGGCATACGCGCGTGCACGAACTGGACCGCCATCGCTCCCTCGCCGACGGCAGTCGCGCAGCGCTTCGTCGAGCCCGATCGTGCGTCGCCGGCGGCGAACACGCCCGGCAGGCTCGTCTCGAGTAGCGCCTCTCCGCCGGCGTTCGCACCGGTCACGACGAAGCCGTGCTCGTCGCGCGTGAGTGTGCCGTCGAGCCATTCGGTGCACGGCAGCGCACCGAGAAACAGGAAGAGGAAGGAGATCGGCAGCCGCTCGCCGCTGTTCAGCGTGACGGCCTCGAGCTGTCCGTCTGCGCCGTGGAGCTCTGCGACTTCGCACCGGTCGTGGACGACGACGCCGTAGCGGTCGAGCTCCCGGACCAGGTAGTCCGACATCGTCTCGCGCAGGTCGGCGCGGCGGTGGATCAGCGTGACGAGGGCACCGCCGCGGGCCAGCCAGACGGCCGCCTGCGCCGCGGAGTTTCCGCCTCCGACCACGGCGACACGTGAGGCGCCGCACAGTTGCGCCTCGGGTGGGCCGGCGGCGTAGAACAGGCTGATGCCTTCGTAGTCGGCGATGCCCTCGATCGGCAGTCGCCGGTATTCGGCGCCGGTCGCGAGCAGCACCGTCCGGGCGACGATCTCGTGGTTTCCCTCCAGATGCACCAGGTACCGGTCGTCGAAGGGCTCGAGCGATTCCGCACGGTACGGCGTCGCCGTGCGCGCGTTGAACTTTCGCGCCTGCGTGACGGCACGGCTGGTGAGCTCCGTGCCGGTGATCCCGGCGGGGAACCCGAGGTAGTTCTCGATGCGCCGCGACGAGCCGGCCTGTCCACCGAGCGCGTTGCCTTCGATCACGAGCGCGTCGAGCCCCTCGGAGGCGCCGTACACCGCTGCGCCGAGACCAGCCGGGCCGCCGCCGACGATCAGCAGGTCGACCTCCTCGCGCGGCTCGAGCTCGCGCCCGATCCCGAGGACGCGCGACACCTCGCCGGTCGTCGGCCCGCGGAGCTCCACGCCGCCGGGCAGCCGCACGACGGGCAGGCTCGCGTCGTCGAGGCCCACGGTGAGCTTCGCTGCGGCTTCGTCAGACGCCGGGTCGCTCCACGTGAACGGGAGGTGGTTGCGACGGGCGAAATCGAGCAGGCGCATCGTTCCCGTCGACGACCGAGGGCCGATTACCTCGATTCCGACGCCCTGCACGCGTTCGAGCGCCTCGCGGCGCGCGATGAACGTGGAAAGCAAAAGGTCGCTGAGTGACCCGTCGTCGAAGAGCAGCGGCCGCAAGTCGTCGCGGTCGACGGCGATGTAGTCGAGCGCCGTCGCCGCGACGGCGGTCACGAAGACGGTCTGCCCAGACAGCAGGTTCAGTTCGCCGAGAAATCCGGAGCTGCCGTGACGGACGAGCTCGTTGCCGGCCGGATCGAGGATCGCGACTTCACCCTCGACGATCGCGATGAATGGGTAGCGCGTGTCACCGATCTGGAACAGGATGTCGCCCGCGCGCGCGGTCCTTCGCTCGCCGATGCCGGCGAGCAACTCGAGCTGCGATTCAGAGAGCTTCGGCGATCCCGAGGTAGACACGGCGCCCGCATCGTCGCAGAGCCGACTGAGCCGGCGTCAGCCGCCGAGCGGAGAGCGCGGAATCCGCGTCGTGCCGGTCATGCCTTCGACCACGTAGGCGACCTGGTCGATGTAGCACCAACTCCAATCCTCACCGGGCTCCAGCGAATGGATGATCGCGTGCTCGGTCGCGTGCTGATGCGCGGTCGCGTGCCGATTCGGCGAGCTGTCGCAGCAGCCGACGTGCCCGCAGGTGAGGCAGATCCGCAGGTGCAGCCACTTGCCGCCCGTCTTCAGGCAGTCCTCGCAGCCTGCGACCTCGGCCGGCAGTTCGCTGAGTTGGATCTGGTCGAGGTGGGAGCAGATGCTCATTTGCCTTATCGCACCGGAATACTTGCGGGCGCAAGGACGTTAGCAGATGCATCACTGTCACGAGAAAGGAGCGTTCGATGAACGTCCTCTTCGCTTACGACGGGTCGGCCAGCGCCGACGCCGCCATCGAGACCGCCACCACGATTCTCGACAGCGACGAAGTACACGGAGTCGTTCTCGCGGTGTGGGAGCCGTTGATCGTGCAGGCCCTGCGCGCAGAGAAGTTCGGTTCGCCGTCCCTGCCGATGCCGTTTGACGGCGGGGCCGAGGACACGGCCATGCAGGAGCATGCCCGCCAGATCGCCGAGCATGGCGCACGAGTCGCCGGCGAAGCCGGCTTCGATGTGCGGCCGCTCTGGATCTCCGACGACCACGACATCGCGAGAGCGATCGTCGAAGGCGCCGCCGAGCTCGACGCGGATCTGATCGTCATGGGTGCGCGCGGGCTGACCGGCATTCGTGCGCTGCTCGGAAGCGTCTCGCGACGGGTTGTTCAAGACGCACATCGTCCCGTCTTGGTGATTCCGGCGAGTGACGAGAGCGAGACGAGCGGCGCGACGGCGGCCGCGGCGAGCCTGTCGGCGAATGACTAAGTAGTTCGCGTCCGACCCACCGTCGGCCCCCCGTAACCTGAGAGGATCACGCGGTGCGCAAGCGTGAGATCCACTCCTGGCTCATGGACATGGACGGCGTTCTCGTCCGCGAGGAGCACGCGATTCCCGGCGCGGATCGATTCATCGCGAGGCTTCGCGAGCTGGAGCGCCCGTTCCTCGTCCTGACGAACAACTCCATCTACACGCCGCGCGATCTCTCCGCGCGGCTCGCGTTGAGCGGCTTGGACGTGCCTGAGGAGGCAATCTGGACCTCTGCGCTCGCGACGGCTCGCTTCTTGGAGGACCAGCGACCGGGAGGGACAGCGTTCATCATCGGCGAGGGCGGATTGACGACGGCCCTCCACGATGCGGGGTACACGCTCAACGAGCGGGCGCCTGACTATGTCGTTCTCGGCGAGACACGGACGTACAGCTTCGAGCGAATCGCGCAGGCGATCCGCCTCATCGCACGCGGGTCGCGGTTCATTGCGACGAACCCCGACGCAACCGGCCCGACCCCCGAAGGCCCGTTGCCTGCGACCGGCTCGGTTGCTGCGCTGATCAGCCGAGCAACGGGTGTAGAGCCGTACTTCGTCGGCAAGCCGAATCCCCTGATGATGCGGTCGGCATTGAACGCGATCGAGGCGCATTCGGAAACGACCGCTATGGTCGGTGACCGCATGGACACTGACGTCGTCAGCGGGCTCGAAGCGGGCATGCACACCGTGCTCGTGCTGACCGGTTCGACGACCCGCGAGGAGGCGGAGCGGTTCCCCTACCGGCCGTCCCGGATCGTCGACTCGATCGCCGACCTTGTCGACGAGGTGACCTGAGTGAACCGGGCGCTCCCGCTTCTTGCGAGCAACGACACGCGCGCGACGCTCGAGTTCTACAAGCGGCTCGGGTTCACGAGCCGGGGCGCACCGCCGGAGGAATGGGACTACTTGATCATCGAGTCCGACGGGTGTGAGCTTCACTTCGCCGGCCAGGTGCTCGGCGAGCGCACACCGGGGAGCGCGTTCGTCTACGCCGAGGACATCGAAGCGCTGCATGCGCGCTGGGGTGAAGCCGGCGCTGAGGTGACGCCGCTCACGCGCACCAACTTCGGCATGCTCATGTTCACGCTGAACGATCCGGATGGCAACGAGATCCGGGTCGGCTGGCCGCCGCGCTAGGCGACGTCGCTGAGTAGCGCCACTGCTTTGGCGATCCGCTTGCCTCGCGGGGTGAGCCGGTACTCGACTCGCGGTGGCCTGTCGTCGATCAAGACGCGAGAGAGGATGCCGGCTCGCTCGAGCTCCGTCAGCCGTGCGGTCAACGTCCCCGGCGCGACAGGCTGAAGTGCCTGAGCGTACTCGTTGAACCTGGACGCTCCCTGCGACGACGCCCAGATCACGGAGATCGAAAAGCGCCGCTCGAGGAGGCCCGCCAGTTGGCGGACCTCCTCGGGGATGGGAGTGCAGCTACGACAGCGCATGTGTCGTCGAGGCCGGCTCGAGTGCGAGCTCGAGCACCTCGTCGAGCGTCATCACGGGGTGGAAGGTCAGCTTCGCCTTTACGTCTTCCGGGACGTCGTCGAGGTCGGCCCGGTTGCGCTCGGGGAGGATGACATCGGTGAGCCCGGCCGCGTGCGCGGCGAGGACCTTCTGCTTCAACCCGCCGATCGGAAGCACGCGGCCTTGCAGCGTGACTTCGCCTGTCATGCCCACCGTGTGCTTCACGGGGCGACCCGTGAGGAGCGAGGTGAGGGCTGTCGTCATCGTCACGCCTGCCGACGGCCCGTCCTTCGGGATCGCGCCTGCCGGAACGTGGATGTGGAACGACTGGTCGTTGAACGACTCGTCGTCGATCCCGAGTTGGTCGGCGTGGGCGCGCGTGTAGGTGAGCGCGATCCGCGCAGACTCCTTCATCACGTCGCCCAGCTGCCCGGTGAGCACGAGCCCTTCGTTGCCCTTCATCGTGCTCGCTTCGACGAACAGCACGTCGCCGCCGGTGCCCGTGACCGCGAGACCGGTGGCAACACCCGGCACTGCAGTCCGCTCCGCCGACTCCTGGTAGAAGCGCTTGCGCCCGAGCGCGTCGCGCACCCGCTCGAGATCGACGGTGATCGGTGCGGTTGCCTCACCGGCGACGAGCTTCGTGGCCGTCTTGCGAAGCAGCTTCCCGAGCTCCCGCTCGAGCTGGCGGACGCCGGCCTCGCGGGTGTACTCGGAGACGATGGTCTCGATCACCGCGTTGTCGATGCCGACCTCGTCTTCACGCAAGCCGTTCCGGTCACGTTGCCGTGGCCAGAGATATCCGCGCGCGATGGCGACCTTCTCGTCGACGGTGTACCCGTCGAATGGGATGATCTCCATGCGGTCGTAGAGCGCGGCCGGGATCGTGTCGGCGACGTTCGCGGTCGCGATGAACACGACCTGCGAGAGGTCGAGCTCGACGTCGAGGTAGTGGTCCCGGAACGAATGGTTCTGCGCCGGGTCGAGGACCTCGAGGAGCGCGGCCGAGGGGTCGCCGCGCCAGTCGGCGCCGACCTTGTCGACCTCGTCCAGGAGGATGACCGGGTTCATGGTCTCCGCGTCGCGGAGCGCGCGCACCAACCGACCGGGAAGCGCACCGATGTAGGTGCGGCGGTGGCCGCGGATCTCCGCCTCGTCGCGGATGCCGCCGAGCGACATGCGCACGAACTCGCGGTTGAGGGCCCGAGCGATCGACTCGCCGATCGACGTCTTGCCGGTCCCCGGAGGGCCGATCAGGGTCAAGATCGCACCCGAGCGCTTGTCGGGCTCGACACCGCGCTCCTCGCGAAGCTTGCGAACCGCCAGGTACTCGACCACGCGGTCCTTGACGTCGGTCAGCCCTGCATGATCGGCATCGAGCACCTCGCGCGCGTAGGCCGGGTCGAGACGCTCCTCGGATCTCTTGCCCCACGGGACGTCGAGCAGCCAGTCGAGGTACGTCCGGATCATCTGCGATTCGCCGGACTGGTCGCCCATGCGTTCGAGCCGCGACACCTCGCGCTCGGCTTGCTCGCGCACCGCGTCAGGCATCTCCGCTTCGGCGATGCGCGTCCGGTAGTCCTCGGAGGCTGAAGCGTCGTCCTCGCCGAGCTCCTTGCGGATGGAGTCCATCTGGCGGCGCAGGATGTACTCGCGCTGCTGGCGCTGTGCGCCCGACTCCACGTCCTCGCGAATACGCCGGCGCACCTGCAGCTCGACGAGCCGGTCGCGCTGGATCCGGACCGCGAGCTCGAGCCGCTCGACGACGTCGACCGCCTCGAGCAACTCGACCTTCTCGGCGAAGCTCACGTCGGGCGCGTACCCCGTCGTGTCGGCGAGCGCGCCGGCCTCGGAGATTGCACGGACGAAGTCGCGGATCCGTGCGTCGGCATCGCGCAGCTCGAGGATCTCCTCGACCGTGGCGCGGTACTCGCGCTCGAGCTCGGCCGTCCGAACGCGCGGTGGGTTCTCGTCCGGCTTCTCGTCGACCTCGACGCGCAGGCGTCCGTCCGCCCCGGTCGACGCGGCCCCTGCGACCCCGCGATACAAGCCTTGCAAGGTCGCTGCATGCCCGCCGCCCGGCAGCCGCAGGACGCCCGTCACTTCAGCGACGGTGCCGACGCGCGCGTACTCGCCCTCGTGCACCGGCACGAGGAGCACACGCTCCTCCTCGCCCGTCTCGATCGCGAGCGTCGCCGACATGTTCGGGAAGATGACACTGTCCTCGAGCGGGATCAGCAACAGATCAGACACGTTCTCAGCTCCTAACTTCAATAGTTGTAGCTAGTACAACGATTGAAGCACACGGGTATTCCGTGCTGTCCCCAGTGTTACTTTACAAAATGAAGTTTTGGCGGTATCGTCTCGTCCGATGAGCCTTGTCGCTCAGCCTGTGATGTGTTGCCCGATTCCGGCGATCGCCGGCTGACGGGCGCGCGTCCCCTCTCTTTTCTTTTCAAGACGCGATGTCCAAGCCGGCGCCCAGAGCGACAGAAGCCCCTACCCTCGAGCTTGTTCTCAAGCGGAACTCGGTCGAGCGGCTGAAGCGGGAGAAGAGCCCGCTCGGGATGCTCGACGAGCTGCCGGCGCTGATCGCGGCCGGGTACGAGCAGATGCCGGAGGAGGACATCGTTCGGCTCAAGTGGTGGGGGCTCTACCACGACAAGCCGAAGATCGGGACGTTCATGCTGCGCGTGAAGATCCCGGGCGGCATCCTGCAGCCGCACCAGCTCCGCGCGATCGGCGAGATCTCGAACGTGCACGGCCGCGGCGAAGGCGAGCTGACGACGCGGCAGAACGTCCAGCTGCACTACCTGGAGCTGAAGGCGCTGCCCGACGTCTTCGACCGCCTGCACGCGGCCGGGCTGACGTCCGCGGGCGCGTGCGGCGACACGGTGCGCAACATCACCGGTTGCCCGGTCGCGGGGCTCGCCCACGACGAGCTGTTCGATCCGACGCCGGTGCTCGAGGAAGCCGCGGCGTTCTTCTACGGCAACCCCGACTACTCCGACCTTCCCCGTAAGCACAAGATCGCGATCACGGCCTGCGCCGACGCCTGCGCGGCGCCGGAAATCAACTGCGTCGCGCTCATAGGCGCGCTGCGCCACGGCGAAGAGGGGTTCGGAGTCCTTGTCGGCGGCGGGCTTTCGTCCGTGCCGCGGGTCGCCCGCGAGCTCGGCGTCTGGGTGCCGAAAGCCGAGGCGGTGCAGGTACTGGCCGCGATCCTCGACGAGTGGCGCGAAGACCTCCGGTACCGCGTGTCGCGGGTGAAGGCGCGGCTCAAGTTCATGATCGACGACATCGGCGCGGACGGGATGCGCGATCGGGTGGAGGCGCGCCTCGGGCGCCGCTTCGACGACTTCCAGCTGCCGCCGCTGCCGCGTGCCTCGAATCACATCGGCGTCCACGACGGCTGGACTGGAGTGCCCGTGCACCTCGGCCTGATCTCGGGCGACCAGATGATCGCGCTCGCCGGGCTCGGCCACGAGTCGCGGATCACGCGCCAGCAGAACCTCGTGCTCGTGGGAGACGTCGACGCCGATGCGCTCGCGCGCATCGGGCTATCGCTCGACGTGAGCACGTTGCGCGGCGACGCGATCGCCTGCACCGGCGAGCCGCACTGCAACTTCTCCGTCACCGAGACGAAGACGCGCATGGACGGGCTCGTGCAACTGCTAGAGGAGCGGTTCCCGCGCGGCGCGCTCGACGGGCTGCGCCTCCATCTTGACGGCTGCCCGCACGCGTGCGCCCAGCACTGGGTCGGCGACATCGGCTTCCAGGGGACGACCGTCCGCGACGAAGAAGGCAGGCGTCGGCAGGCGTACGACGTGTACCTGCGCGGCAGCCTCGACCGGCCGGCGGCGATCGCGCGACCGGTGTTTCGCCGCGTGCCGACCGAGGAGCTCGACGACGCGGTCGTCGCCCTTGTCGGCGGCTGGGTCGACCGCCGCGCCGAGAGGGAGAGCTTCCGCACATGGTGTGACAGGACAACCGACGACGAGCTCGCCGAGCTCGCAGGGAGGGAGGCTGCACGTGAGCGTCGAGTTGCTTGACGACCTCGAAGCGGGCGAGCTGAGCGTCGAGTTCGAGGGTGAAGAGCCGGAGGTCGTGCTCGAGTGGGCGATCGAACGGTTCTCGCCTCGGATCGCGATCTCGACGGCATTCCAGACCGACGGTGCGGTGCTCTTGCACATGGCGTACGAGATCGACCCGAGCATCAAGCTGTTCAGCGTCGATACCGGGCGGCTCCCGCAAGAGACGTTCGAGCTGGTGGAGCAGATGCGCGATCGCTACCCGCAGCTGAATCTCGACCTGCTCTCGCCCGATGCGAACACGATCAAGGCGATGGTCGGCAAGCACGGGCCGAACCTCTTCTACCGAAGGGTCGAGAACCGGCTTCTGTGCTGCCAGGTGCGGAAGGTGTTGCCACTGCAGCGCTATCTCGGTGGCCTCGATGCGTGGATCACCGGCCTGCGCCGGGATCAGTGGGCGACGCGCAGTGACATCCGCAAGGTGGAGATCGACCACGACCACGGCGCGATCGTCAAGCTGAACCCGCTCGCCGAGTGGACGGAAGACGAGGTCTGGGACTACGTGCGCGAGCACGATCTGCCCGTGAACCCGCTGTACGCGAAGGGCTTCACATCGATCGGCTGCGCCCCGTGCACCCGGCCGACAAAGGACGGCGAGGACCTGCGCGCTGGTCGCTGGTGGTGGGAGACGAACGCCCCGAAGGAGTGCGGCATCCACTGCGCGATCGAGACAGGCGGGCTCGAGCACGAGCTGCGTGCGCTCGTAGGCGAGGACGAATGATCACGCTCGCCGGAGAGGCCCGCGAGGTCGCGCTGGCCGAGTCGCAGGCGGTGCTTGCGATGGTGCACGACGACACGACTCGCCAGCGGTTCGCCGGGCTGGTCGCGGAGATCGACGACGGCGAGGTCAGCGACGGCACCGACCTCCTCGAGCAGGTGCTCGAACTGGGCCTGCAGGCCGGACGCATCCGCGCGTACTACGGGCCGGGTGGCGAGCAGGCCGCGTTGAAGACGCTACGGCGTCTCCCGCGGGGACGTGCGCGCGCCGAGAGTGCGCGCGAAGTGTCCGAGGCGCTTGCGACCCTCGAGGGCAACGTCCTCGAGCACGTCTCGCTGACCGCGGTGGCGCCCGGCAGCTACATCCTGTCCGTCCACGCGGGAGGCCTCGAGCTTTCCCTGCGCGTCGATGGCTCCGGTGCGCGGCTCGCGAGCGTGGCAGCGTGACTGCGCGTCACTACATGGTGTGCCTCGACCTGCGTGGGCGTTCGTGCCTCGTGGTCGGCGGCGGGCGCGTCGCGAGTGAGAAGGCCCAGGGTCTGCTCGAGTGCGGAGCCGACGTGACGCTCGTTGCGCCGGCGTTCGATGCCGAGCTCGATGAGCTGCCGGTTCGGCGGATATGCCGCCCGTTTCGCGACTCAGATGTCGTCGGCCGGTTCCTCGTCATTGCTGCGACGAACGATCGTCTCGTCAACTCGCGCGTCTCGTCGATTGCCGGACGGCGCGGGATCCCGTGCAATGTCGCCGACGATCCGGAGTTGTGCAGCTTCATCCTGCCGGCGATCGTGCGTCGCGACCCGATCGCCGTTGCCGTCTCGACGGGCGGAGCTTCGCCCGCGCTCGCCCAGCGGCTGCGCGACGACATCGGTGAGCTCGTGACCGAGCGTCACGCTCGGCTTGCGGAGCGCTTGCAGGAGCTCCGGCCGTGGGCGAAGCGCGAACTGTCGAGCTATGAGGAGCGGCGCGACTTCTTCCAGCAGCTCGTCCAGGAGGCGCTTACATGACCGTTGCGATCGTCGGCGCCGGCCCGGGTGACCCGGGGCTGATCACCGTGCGGGCGCTCGAGCTCGTGCGCGAGGCGGAGATCCTCGTCTACGACCGGCTCGTCTCGCTCGACCTTGTGGCGCAGGCGGTCGGTGCGGCGCACATCGCGCGCGACGGTTTGGCCCAGGAGGTCGTCAACGAGCTCCTCGTCCACCACGGTCGGCGCGGGCGGCGCGTCGTGCGGCTGAAAGGCGGCGACCCATTCGTCTTCGGGCGGGGTGGTGAGGAGGTGGCGGCGCTCGCAGCCGCAGGCGTTTCGTACGAGGTCGTGCCAGGCGTCTCCACGCTGACCGCCGTCCCAGCGCTGGCGGGCATCCCGCTCACCCATCGTGACGTCGCGGCGCAGATCACCGTCCTGACCGGGACACGCGCCCGCGGCACCGAGCTCGACTACGACCACCTTGCCGCGACCCCCGGGACGTTGGTGATCTTCATGGGGCTGAAGCAGCTCGCGTCGATCGCCGACAACTTGATTCTGGCCGGACGCCGCGTCGACGAAGGTGCCGCCGTCATCTCACGGCTCTCGCTCGGCGATCAGCACGTCCGCGTCGGGACGCTCGGGACGATCGGGCGGATCGCCGAGGGGATGAAGACACCGTCGGTGGTGATCGTCGGGGACGTGGCGCTGCACGCCGACGGTTTGCGGAGGCTCGTAGCGTGTGAGCAGACCGGATGGGCCGCATGACCGTGACGAGAAGCGAGTACGGTAGGTGCTACCGACGATCGGAGGATCCTTGGCGACGAAGAAACAGAAGGCGCGCGCTGCCGCGGCGGGCAAGGAGCCGACCGGCAAGCCGAAGCCGAAGAAAAAGACCTCACGCGGCAAATAGGACCTCGGGCGGGTCCTGCGAGCCTGCGCATCGCGGTGCTCGCGCCGATCGCGTGGCGGGTGCCGCCGCGCCACTACGGGCCGTGGGAGCAGTTTGCATCTCTCCTGACTGAAGGGCTCGTTGCGCGCGAACACGACGTGACGCTGTTCGCGACCGCCGACTCGATCACGCGCGCTCGCCTCGTCGGGACTGCGCCGACCGGGTACGCGGAGGACGAGACGATGGATGCGAAGGTCTGGGAAGCGCTGCACATCGCGGCGGCGTTCGAACGGGCCGACGAGTTCGACGTGATCCACAACGGCTTCGATTTCCTGCCGCTGACGTTCAGCCGCCTCGTGGACACGCCGGTCGTCACGACGATCCACGGCTTCTCCTCGGAGAGGATCGTGCCCGTCTACGAGCGGTACAACGACATCGGCCACTACGTGGCGATCAGCGACGCCGATCGGCACGACCGGCTCGACTACGACGCGACGATCCACCACGGGATCGATATGTCCGAGTTCGATCCTGCCGCCGGTGGCGGCGGCTACCTCTTGTTCTTCGGACGGATCCACCCGGACAAGGGAACAGCCGAGGCGATCGACGTCGCCGAGCGGTGTGGCCTGCCCTTGCAGATCGCGGGGATCATTCAGGACCGCGCGTACTTCGAGGAGCTCGTCGAGCCGCGACTGGACGGCGTGCGGGCGACCTACGTCGGCCCCGTCGATCGCGAACGCCGTGCCGCCGTGCTCGGCGGTGCAACCGCGCTCCTTCATCTGATCGATTTCGACGAGCCGTTCGGGTTCAGCGTCGTCGAGGCAATGGCCTGCGGCACGCCCGTCGTCGCGCGTCGAAGAGGCTCGATGGCGGAGATCATCCGCGACGGCGAGAACGGCTTCCTTGTCGATACCACCGACGAGGCTGTCGCCGCTGTGGGCAAGTCCGCGTTGCTGGACCGCGTAGCGGTACGGGCGTCCGTCGCCACACGGTTCGACGTCGAACGGATGGTCGACGACTACGTGGCGTTGTACCGCAGGCTCGCGTGAACTACGAGGCGGGCGGCGCGGCGAGCACCGCGTCGAGAAGATCCGCGAGGCGAGACGTGGCGAGGCAGATCGAGCTGTCCGCGGCGCCGTAGTAGAGCCGAACCTCGTCGCTGGCCTCGTCATGGACGAGCCCGCACGGGAACACGACGTTCGGCACGTCCCCGATCCGCTCATACGGCTCGAGTGGGGCGAGGACCCACGTCGGAAGTCGACGGAGGACCTGAGTCGGTTCGGCGAGGTCGAGTAGCGCGAGGCCCACCCGGTAGATGTCGCCGGCAATGGTCTCTTTGACGCCGTGGTAGATGAGCAGCCAGCCGTGGTCGGTTCGGATCGGGGGTGGCCCGATGCCGATCCGCAGCGAGTCCCACCACGCGCCGGCTCGCGGCCCGAGCACTTGCTCGGGACCGCTCCAGCTGAGGAGATCGTCGGAGCGCGAGAGGTAGATCTCGCCGTGCCCGCCGCCGAACTGCGTCTTCGGCCGGTGGAGAAGGGCCCAACGTCCGTCGATTCGGTGAGGGAGGAGGGCGGCGTTCTTGTCCTCCGGATGCCGCACCATCCCGTACCGCTCGACGCTCGTGAAGTCCTCCGTGGTCGCGAGGAAGACGCCGGGGCCAGCGGGGCCGTACGCGGTGCACGTGATCACCCACCGCGCCAGTTCGTCGACCCAGACGACCCGGGCGTCCTCGAACCCCCATTGCTCGCTCGCCGTTTCTTCGTCGGGTGCGAGCAGCGGCTGTCGGTCGACGACCCAGCCGTCGGTCCCGTTCGCGGAACGCGCGACGGAGAGGTGCGAAATACCTCGTCGATCCTCGACCCGCGCCAGGAGGACCGTCTGGCCTCCAACCTCGGCCGCGGCCGGGTTGAAGACGCCGTTCACCTCGTACGGCCAGTCTTCGGCGGTGAGGATCGGATTGTTGGGGTGTCGCTCGAACAGCTCGCGCGACGTCATGCGAGCGTGAGCTCCTCGGCTCCGGCGCGAACGCCGGCAGCATCGAGCAGAAGCGCAGCTTGGTGGAAGGCGAGAGTCGACTCCGCACCTTCGTTGTCGTTCAGCGATTCGTTGCCGAGGCCGTCGCTGCACCCACCGGTCGCGAAGTCGTAGAGCGGTCTGCGCAAGCGGTTACGGCCGAGGAACCATTCGAACCCCTTGATCGCGCGACGTCCATGCTCGACCAGACCCGTGATGGCGAACGCAGTCAGCTCGGCTTCGATCAGCGCCGCCGCCTCGAGCGGTTGTTCGTCACCCGCGCCCGGCGCAGGCTCACCTCTGCGCCGTCCGAGGTGCCCGGGGAGGTGGAGCTCGCCTTCATCGAGCCCGCACTCGTCGCCGAACCACCTGAGTGAATCGAGCCCGCGCTCGGCGAGGTCAGCTCGCCCGAGCGCGTTCGCGCCCGACAGCAGCGCCTGGGGCAGGCGGGCGTTGTCGTAGCTCAACCTGTCTTCGAACCAGCACCAATCCCCGGAGGCATTGCGCTCGAGCGCGTCGCCGAGCTGCTCGACAAGTCGTACGAGGAGTCGACGCGCGTCGGGTGCGAGCCGATCCGAGTCCATGCGCGAGAGACCGAGCACGGCGTATGCCGCCGTGCGCAGTTCGACGTCGCCGGAGAGGGTGCCGACCAAGCGATCGAGAAGATCGCCCGCCGGCCGGACCACTGCCGGGATCCACGCGGTGGCGAGGATGTCGCCGAGAGCCCAGATCGCTCGACCGACGTGGTCGCCGACATGCGGCTCGTCGATCCACCGGCGGTCGTAGCCCATGAAGTTGCGCATCCCGCCGTCGCCGGCCGCGGCGTGGAGGAAGGCGAGTGAGCGGTAGAGGCTCGCGGTCCAGATGTGCTCGTCGCCGCGCTCCGCGAGTGCCAGCGAGACGACAGCAAGCCGGGCGACGTCGTCGACGCAGTAGCCGCTGTCGCGGTTGGGGATGATCCCATGGGCGTGCTGCACGATGCCGACGTCGTCGACGAGCGTCAGCAGGTGATCGGTGCGCAGGCTCGTGAGATGCAGCTCGGCGATGCCCGCGGGCCGTCGTCTCGGGGCGAGCGCGCTTGCTTCTGCCAGGACGGCAGCGGTCGCTTCCGCCACCGCGGGCCACGCGAGCGTTGCGCCGACGAGCCGAGCTTCCGCTTGCGCGGCAACGAGCTTGGCCGGGTGGTCGAGGTAGTCACACACCGCATCCGCGATGGCCGCCGGATCGTTGAACGGCACGATGTGCCCGGCACCCGATGCGAGCATGTCCTGCGCGTACCAGTAGGGCGTGGAGACGATCGCGCAACCGGCCGCGAGCGCGAACGTCAGCGCGCCGGATGCGATCTGCTCGCGACTCGCATAGGGAGTCAGGAATACATCTGTTTGACCGAGGAGCATCGACAGCTCGTCGACCGAAAGGAATCGGTCGTCGAACACGACGTGCGTTCCGAGCCCGAGCTCGAAGGCACGCTGCTCGAGCATGAGCCGGTAGCGCTCGCCCTCTCGGCGCTCGACGTCGGGATGCGTACGGCCGGCAACGGTGTAGACGAGGTCCGGATACCGCTCGACGATCGCCGGGAGCGCCTCGATCACGGTCTCGATCCCTTTCCCGGACGAGATGAGACCGAATGTCGAGAGCCGGAACCCGTCGGTGCCGTCGGTCGCGCGATGTGACGTGTCTGCGCGTGCATTCGCGGCGCGCGCGATCAGGCGCGCCGGCGCGCCGTGCGGGACGACGCGAACCTTCTCCTCGGGACACGTTCCCGCGTCCACGAGCAATCGCAACGCCGTGTCGGTCATCACGATCACGAGCTCTGCCTCGCCGCACAGCTCCGTCAGGACCTCTGCCTGGTGCGGCGTCGGCTCCGAGAGAACCGTGTGCAGGGTCACAACGAGTGGTTGAGCAAGCTCACGCGCGAACGAGAGGACGTACTCACCGTCGCGACCGCCGAAGATCCCGTACTCGTGCTGGAGCAGCACGACATCGACATCGAGCCGCCCCAGCATCCTGGCCGTTCGTACGTAGTCGCCGCGCACCGATTGCGCGATCGTCGCGAGCACACCGCGCCGCTGCGGGCTCGACGGCTCGTGCACGACGGCGACCAGATCCGCCACCTCGCGCGTGCCCGTGCCGAGGAGTGCACCTCGGAGGTCCGCAGCGAACGCACCAATGCCGCAGGCGCGGGGCGGAAACGTCGAGACGATCGCGGTCCGCACGCTCAGGGTTGGAGCGACGGGGTCGTGTCGATGGGGGTCGGCGCGACGTCGGTGCCGCCGACGAGCGTGAGCATGGGTGGAATGCGGTATGGCTCCGCGGGTGCATCCAGCGGACGTGGGCTTGCGCTCACGATGCGGAGCGACCCGGTCCAGCGTGGGTCGTAATGACCGTGTCTACGAGACTGCTCGATCCGTTTGGCCATGCCAAACCCTCGATCCGCGGCGGGTTGCCGCATTGACGGAGGCGTGAGATCAACCGTCGCGTCCGGGCGAGAGCGCCACTCGGATCGCTTCACGTCTGCTCCACCGTCGAGTGTAGCCGAGGCGCGGATGTGGCTGCTCTGAAGGCGCGGGCGAAGAACGCATAGAGCCTGCGAAGCTCCGCGATGTTGCGCACGTCGACGCGTGGCGTTGCGTGCGCCAGCAGCGACGTGACAGTGAGCCGCACCTGCGGTGATGCAGCGGCAAGCGTCTGGGCCTCCGCGACGGGGAAGTACGTGTCCTGCGGCGCGATTGCGATTTCCACGGGCGCGCACAGGCGTCCCGCAGCGTGGAGGGGCGACAGCGAAACGACGGCCTCGCGGACGTGAAGGGGGAGTGCTGCGTAGAGACTGTCGAACCGATCAGGGTCGTTGTTCGCCAGCAAGTCGTAGAGCCGTTCGGCTTCCGCGCCAGCCTGTCGAAAGGCGTGCACCGGGAGTTCGATAGGGATGCTCGACTCGTGGTCGAGTGCGCGCAACTCGCGGCAGAGATCCGCCGTCGCCGCTGTGGGCGCGAGCGTTGCGGCCATGGAGCGTGCGAGACCGACGCGGAGGTACGTCGGCGCCGTGCGGTGTTTGAGCTGATCGCCGTCTCGGTAGGCGCCGGTCGTCGCCAGGCGCATCACCTCGGCCAGATCGCCGAAGGGTGCGACGCACGCGACGACGGAGATCCGTCGCTGAAGCCGCGGGTCGGCCGCCGCGAGGAGCGCAAGCGTTCCACCGACCGACACGCCGACCAGTGCAACCCGCTCGTCGGCCGTCTCGGGTGAGCTCGATGCAGCGTCCGAGACGGCAACGGCCTGCGCAAGCGTTGCCGGCGAGAGTTCTCCGCCGGCGACGCCTGCAAGATCCGGAACGAAGACGCGGACGCCTGCCCGTGCAAGGGCGAGGCTGAGGCGGTGCACCCTTGGATGGCTTCGGCCGTCCGGCGTGGCGCCGTTCATGAACACGAGCGCAGGCCACGGCGGCGCGCTTGAGGGACGGACGACGGTGGCCGTAATGCCGGCGACGGTGGTCTCGTAGGAGGTCGGTTGCCGGCCGACCCGGGCGAGCGTCGATGCGCCTGGGAGCGACAGCGCCGTGCCGAGCACGGCGAGGGCCTGCGCCTGGCTGCGGAGGACGCGCTTACGCGGGCGTCGCATGAGCAAGGTGCCGGCGTTGCATGGTGAGTACGGTCGATCCGGCCGTGCCGACGACGGCGGCTGCGAGTGCACTCAACGTGAGCAGCATGCCCGACGCGAGCGAGAAGTTGATCGCTGCGTCCTGTGTCACACCGAGCCCCAGCAGCACGACCGACGTCGTGCCGATGTTGACGATTGCCCCGCCGGCGGTGATCGGCAGGATGGACGTGGCCGCAGCGAGGCAGATCACGACAAGGGCAAGCATCGGCGAGAAGCCTGCGCCGAGTGCGCTCAAGAGCAGCGCACACCCGAGCGCGCGCGTCGTCCAGCAGCCGAACAGAAAGCCGGCAGCGACGAACGTCGAGCGAGAGACAGCGACGTGGTCGCCGACGCGTTTGAACGACCGTTGGACCCTGTCGGAGCGGTCCACGAACGGCAGCTTGACGAGCCGAGGTCCGAGCGCAAGCGCGGTGATGCAGCCGAGGCAGAAG